>Ga0209596_1001008_pt1 | contig 24985 bp, 32 predicted proteins | sample M_130807_MF_Meta_FD_187314 | JGI IMG/M metagenome (GOLD analysis project Ga0209596, IMG submission 187314) | Freshwater microbial communities from Lake Montjoie, Canada to study carbon cycling - M_130807_MF_MetaG (SPAdes) (version 2) | ecosystem: Environmental > Aquatic > Freshwater > Lake...
TTACCACTCGGAGCTTCGGTGTTGCGCTGGTGGCACCTGTTGAAATGACCGTAGTGGTTGCAGGGGTTACCGCACCGATGGTTGGCTGGCCTGCACCAGTTATCCAGAAGACGTCAATCTCAGTACCTACGGCAAAGTTGAAGGTGGCATCTGTTGGGATGTTGAACTGTACAGATGCAGCATTGTTCATTGAGAATAACTGGCCTTCATCACCAGATGCAAAGGTATATGCAGCAGTCTTGGCTGTGTAGCTTGATGAGATTTTAGGGCTAGATATTACTGGTGTTGCAATAGTAGGGCTAGTTCCGAATACTAATGATCCAGTGCCTGTCTCATCTGTTACTGCAGATATAAGGTTTGCACTAGATGGAGTAGCAAGGAATGTAGCAACGCCAGTACCTAGACCAGAGATACCGGTAGATACAGGAAGTCCAGTTGCGTTAGTTAATACACCAGACGCTGGAGTTCCTAAAGCGGGTGTTACCAAAGTAGGGCTAGTTGCAAAGACTAAAGCACCAGTGCCAGTCTCATCTGATATAACTCCTGCTAATTGAGCAGAAGTAGTAGCAGCGAACTGTGATAATGGACTAGCAGTTAGACCAACACCTGTAGTTGGGTGGACGTGATCATCCTTAGACGCTGCAGTTCCTACACCTGCTGCTGCTGTACCTAGCGCCTGTGGAGTAGCTGCTGAAAGACTTGGTTGTGGTCCTGTTGCACCAGTAGGACCAGTTGCACCAGTAGCACCTGCTGGACCTGTGGCACCAGTTGGGCCAGCAACGGTACTTGCAGCACCAGTTGCACCTGTTGGTCCTGTAGGACCAGTTGCACCAGTTGGTCCAACTAGGTTGACACCAGTAGGCCATACACCTGCTGCCTTTGGTCCAAAAATTTTATTAGTTGCTGTGTTGATATAGAAATCGCCATTGACGCCTTGTGTTGTTGGGTCTACTGCACCATTAAGAACGGTATAGCCAGCAGTACCAGTAACACCGGTTGCGCCAGTGACTCCGGTAGCACCTGTAGGTCCTGTGGCCCCTGCAGGGCCTGTAGGACCCGTAGGACCAGCAACTGTGCTAGCAGTACCAGTTGCACCAGTAGGTCCTGTTGGGCCTGTAGCGCCTGTTACACCCGTTGGACCGGTTGCACCGGTAGCACCTACGCCTGTAGGTCCGGTGTTTCCAGTGGCTCCTGTAGGGCCAGTAGGCCCTGTAGCGCCAGTGACACCTGTAGGTCCTGTTGCACCTGTAGCGCCAGTAGTACCATTGGGACCAGTTGGGCCTGTAGCACCGATAGCACCTTGTGGGCCTTGCTGTGCTGAGAATACTAAGGATTGGTTGGGAGTAATGGATTCAATAACTACATAAGTTGTCATAGCGTTACAGCCCCCGTTACGATAAATAAGCCTTCAAGGAATCTAGTAACAGTAGATCCGCTATCTAGTACTAAGTCATATGAATAACGACCTGCTGTAATCTCTTCCGTAAGAGCTGCAGAAATGGTTACGGTTACTGTGCCAGTAGCACCAGTAATTACCATACGACCATTGGTAGTAGTGGCAGTTATGGTGGTAGTGCTAGAGCCAACGAATGGGCGCACTGTCATAGTTCCGGTGTAACCAGTAAGGTTGATTGGAACAGCGTCGTTGTTGATAGAAAATTGAAAATTAAATGTGGTTGCTTGCTCGCAGATTAAATTGAATTTAGCGCTCAAGATGAGATTCCTCTGAGAGCCTGCGCTGCAGGTAGTTGAGAAGTACCAGCGAGAGCGTTGCATACGCCATTAAAGTCAAGACGATTGGTGCTAGTCGTGCCTTGAATTGCATTTAATACTCCCACTGTATCTGTTAAATTTGTTGTTACTGACTTTAGAACTGCCCATTGGCGAGCAGCCAAGGCTTGTCCTACCATCGCCCCTGGTGCTCGATAGGTGCCACCATTAGCCAGACGATTTAGTTCATCTCTTAGCGTTGTTCCTGCTACTCCTAGTGCCACCTATGTCTCCTTACTTCTTTTTGCGAGAAGCTGCTGCGTTATCTATTAAGTTTGGATAAGGTCGTCCTGCGGCCTTAGCCTTTGCTTTTGCTGACGCCTTTTGTGCAGGCGTTAATGTCTTTGACTTTGCTTTAGGATTCTTTGTATCCCAAAATGCTACTTTCTTTTTCATTTTTTTCTTCTTGCGTTCTTGCAAGTAGCACAGGTGCATTTACAACCCTTTTGAGGATTGCCTGCTTTGCATTTACAACCACATTTAGCGCACATTATTTTTTACCTTTATTTCTTTTAGATATGGCTGCTGCTTTAGATCTTGCATCTGCTTTACTAGATGCACCCCACGCTTGCAGGGATAAAAGTAATCTGGTTGGTTCTCCATTGGGCTTGCGTTCAGGTCCTGGATTACCAGCAGCGCGAGCAAGGTAACTTGCCCTACGTGGATTATCTCCAGACTTAACAGGTGCTTTAATATTTTGACCTAAAGCCTTTAATGAGGCACGGCCTTTTGCATTAAGTCCACCTTTAGGATTTTGTCCTTCTTTGCGTTGCCACGCTGGAGTCTTTGCCATTTACTTCTTCTTACCCATTTTCTTGTTAGACATCTTTGCCGAAGATAGTGCAATAGCAATCGCTTGCTTCTTGCCCTTAACTATTGGCCCTTTGCTAGAACCAGAATTCAGCGTTCCCGCCTTAAACTCTTTCATTATTTTAGAGATCTTGGCTTTCTTGGCTGCATTGTTCATTACTTAGCAGCCTTGCCCATTGCACCTGTCTGTAGTTCTTCATAAGTTTCGTACTTAAGGTTGCTTGGATATTGCTTATCTGCTGGTGGGTAAACAAGATTATTTATGTCTGTTGTTAATTCTGTGTTGTTATTCATTGTTACTTACCTTTCTTCATAGAGGAGTTCTTCATCATTTTTCCATTAGGCATTTTGTGCATACCTTGTTTTACTTCTTTGGCTTTTTGTGCCTTAGTTTCGCCTTTTTTAGATTCTTTCTTTTTCATTGCTTTTGGTTCTGTTTTTTCGTAGGCTGAATAAGCCTTCATCATCTTAGGTGACATCTTTGCCATTATTACTCCTTAAAGGTCATTTGAATTCCATCAAAAGCCTTGCCAGCTTCGTTGGAAAGTTTAACTGCTGCATCTATATCTTTACTCTTTGTTGAACGCGGTTCTATGCCCTGTCTTGTTGCATCATAATAAGACTGTAGTTCCTTATCGTGCTGCTTAGCAGTAGGCAATCCTCTATGGTTTGCCACTCCTACGCTCAACTCTAACTCGCCTATCTTGCAGCCAAAGCATCCTTCTACATATTCAGGATGTTTTTGTATTCTGTGTAAACTCATACTATGGGTGTCACATAATCGCCATAGCCAGCGTTAATAAGAACTGTTGCCTGTGCATCACTAATCTCATACTCGTGTCCACCAAGGAAGTAGTAACTAGCTGCAGCCAGATCATCTTGGCTAGGAGTTAATGTCAGAGTTACTGTGGTGCCATTGACGATCATTGTCTGACCACGTGCTACATCTGTAAGGCTAATTGGAATAGCACCGTCAATAGTTCCACCGTTGAACCGGCGACCAGCAAGGCGTGAGTACTCACTGTATACACCAGTGCCTGCGCCCCAAGTCTGCCATTGGTAGGGTGTTACTAATGTGTATGCCATATCAAACCTTTCCTAAGTGACAGAGGTGGGCTTGACCCCACCCCTGCCGTTGCACTAGCGGAATTATCCGTTTGTTGCTGCAGACTCAATGCGATAGAGCGCTGCTTCACGAAGGCGTGCAAAGCCTCCGAAGTAGTACCAACCGATTGTGCGGAAACGACGGAGTGCATCAATCTCTGGACCGATAACGGTTGAGATGTCTGCAGCCTGTGCTTCAGCCAATGCTTCACGACCAGCGACGATTGCGCGGTAGTTGTTGGTAAATGTTACAGTACCTGTATCAGCAACAGAAGTAATATTACTTGATGTTAGTGAATAGGTAAATGTTGTTGTTGTAGGAACAGATGCAATGGTGTATGTACCATTGATAGCTGTGTTAGTTGTAGCAGCAACTGTTACAATCTGGTTTACACCAAGACCGTGAGCAACTGCTGTTGTAACTGTTACAACGTTTGATGTCAATGCAACGTTGGTGATAGTTGTTGTAGGTGAGATACCAGCAGCGAGCTTTAGACCATTGAGGACACGTGGTGTCTCAACGATGAAAGCGCCTTCGATAACTCCTACTGCGCCAGCAACGAACGGTGTACGTTCTACGTACTTTGTTAGTTCCTGGAATCCACCGGTGCCTGTTTCAGCGCGAAGATCGGCTGACTGACGTGGGTGTAGGTATGCTGCATAGAGTTCACCCATACGAGGCAATGCCTTGTTTGTGCGTAGAGATACAACAGCGTTGCGGATATCTGCAACTGTCATTGTGTCTGCTGCTAGAACTGTTGCAGATGTTGTTGGAGCAGTTCCTGATGGACCATTTGAGTAGATTACGTTAGTTCCTGCTGAGAGGACCTGACCTACTACGTTGTCAATCGAGTCTGCTGCGTTGTACGCGATGATGTCAGCAAGAGCTGAATCAACGTCGTTGAAAGAAGTTAGGTTTAGCTTCTTTGTTGTTGTAACTGCTGAACCGTATTCGTTCAGAGTTACTGTAACCTGTGATGGGTTACCGAGAGCAATGGAAGATACATCTGATGTTTCTGTCAATGTAGAAGTAGCTTGTGCTAAGTCTGAATAGATTGAGAATACAACTGATGATCCTGGCATTGCCTGTTGCACTGGCTTGACGTCAGCGAGAGAACGCATAACCGGAATGGAGCGAAGCGCCATTCTTACATATTGGTCGTATGCGGCCTGTACTAGGGCGCTGATCGTCGAGCTAGATGTGGGGGTACCTGTTGGGATAGCCATTTGGGTCTAGCCTTTCGTTTAGGATTGGATGTTAGAGTCCAGACAACCTGATGACTTCATCCAACTCTTCACGGCTGTTTGTATTAAGAAGTTTTTGCATAATATCTGCGTTGTGTTCTGGCGCTGAGCCGGAGTCTGCAGTATTAGTCATTCTCTTATACGCTGCTGCTTGTGCTGGATCTACATTAGGTGATGCCTGGGTTTGGCTAGACTCAAAGCCGAATACATCGGCGTAGTCGTCTAACCATTTAGACAAAGACTCTTCAGTTGGGTCAATGTCCTGCGGAATAAATGAAGCAATTTTGCTATTTACCCCGCGAGTTGCGAGGACATCCTTAATTGCTCGTTCGCGTTGGCCCTTGCTGAGGTTTTCAAACTGGGAGCGAAGCTCTTGCAGTTCTTTATCCTTTTGCTTTGAAGCCTTGCGTAGTTGCTTTACAAGGTCATTAGACGAATCATTTGTGAAATCGTCGTCGTCATCCTCGTACTCGTAATTGGACATATGTCCTTCTCCCTATCATTAGTTGATTTCGCTAGCCTCATACTCGAATGGGGATTCGGTATGGCTCTAACTCCTGGTATTATTATCGCTCCACTAGGCCAGTAGTTCTAGTGGCAGGTTTATTTAGTACGCGCCTGCGCGGTCCCTTGCTAGCGCTCCGCTAGTAATTCCGGTCTGACCACCAAAAGTAGCCTTCTCAAGTCCGGTAATCTTTTGACGCGCTTTACGTGCTTCTTCTGCGCCAGGAATATTAAAGATTTCTTGCTCTGCTGTTGTCTGTGTATAAGGACTCTCTTGGTAGATTGAAGCAAGTTGTGAACCACGCTCTAATCCAGCACCAATGGTTGAGTAACCCTTTTCAGCCATAGCCTTGTCAACGCCATACTTTTGTAGGTACTCAGCATCTGTCATACTTGTTGTAAGGCCAGACCTAAGAGCAGCTCCACCAATTTCGGCAGAAGTTATCTTACGTTTAATATCTTCAAGTCCCTTTGTTGGATCAAGTGTATAAGCCAAGATATCACCATTAGTAATATCGGGATAGAAGTTCTTAAGTGCATAAGAAACCTCTGGATTAGCATTAAGAACACGCTTCTGTGCTGTGGCAATACGGTCTTCCAACTCTACCGCAGAGACATCGTTTGCAATAAACTTCTCAAACCCTGGCTGTGTACCCATAGCATCCTTTGTATAATAAGATGCTGGTAGTCCATAGTTACGCATAAGTTTTTGATACTGGTCTTCTAATCCAATATATGTTGCTTCGTCAATAGCCCTAAGACCCTTTGCTACACGTTGTTTATTTGCAGCAAAACGCTTTTGGTAGGCATCAGATTCACGTAGTTTAATAGTAAATTCTGCAGGGGAAGCACCAGATATAATAAGGCCTTTAAGCGGATCTACTAAAGATGCTAAACCATATTGAGCAAACTGAGAGTAAAGTAAATCATAGGCAGATTGACGCTCTGCTTGACGTCCTGCAGCTGCAGCTTCTGCTGCAATCTGTGCTTCTGATTTTGGGGCTAAAACATTTCCATTGCCGCCGCCTCCACCGCCACCGCTACCGCCAGCTGCTTGATTCTTTGCAGCAGTAGCAGTGTTGATAGCTGCACCAATCGCAGCACCAGTTTTACCTGCAATAGCAGCCTTGTATTCAGCGTCAGTTAAATCCCTATTAGGATCATATGAATCACCAAACTTACCTGTTACTGGGTTTACACCGCCACGTGAAGCAAGATATGCTTCAGCAGTTAAGCCTTGTGATGCTGCATTAGAAGCAATAACACGTTGTGTGCTAGATGAAAGTCCTGATAAGTTGGTTACAAAATTGTCAGCCATTATTACCCCTGGAATCCAAAGTCACGCAACACACTAAGTGCTGCAGTTGAAACATCTTTCTTAGCCTGCTCTGTGTACTGCCAACGACTGTCTGATTTAAGTGCTTTCTTAAAGTCATAAAGGTTCATATCGCCCTTATCTGTAATAGCGCTACGAAGCAAAGGGTCATTAAGATCAATTTGGTCTGGGTCACCAATCTCAAGTACGTTTGCCATTGCTGTTCTGTATGGTTGAAATACTTGTTTTAAGTTATAACCCTGTGCTAATAAGTCACGTACATATTGCGGTTGACCTTGTGACGCAAGTTTTCTTGCATCTGCAACAACACGATTAACGTCAATCTTGCCTGATGCAATACCTTGAAGAACTTGGTCTACGTTAGAACCACCAGGAATAATGTCAGATACCTTGAATCCATTATCACGAGCAGCATTTACCAAAGCATAATAGTTTTGAAGTGCAGCTCCTGAATAACCTTCGGTTGTTTTACCACCGATAGTTCCTGCTACTGCACGAATAGACGATGCTAGAAAGTCATCAATAAAAGTTGTGTCATCTTCTTTGTTAGTAAGGTAGATATTTTCTGCTGCCTTACGTAGCGCTATAGGATCTGAAGCTGCAGCTGAACCAATTTTAGTTGCACGATTTTCAAGAGAACGTACAATGCCTTCAATATCTTGTTCGTACTGAGTTGTTCCTTCTGCTTGACCAGACTCCTGCAAATCTCTGTAATTATAGTATTGGACAAAGCGTTCTTTAATTGCTTTAGAGTTCTGCTTATACCAAACATCGCCACGTATACGACGAACAAACTCTTCGTCTGTCATTTTTTTCTTTGGATCTACATACTCTTCAAAGATTAACTTTAGGCTTGGGATGTTCTTAAACAGAGCCTCAGATAGTCCATATTTTTCTGCAATGTCTGAAACAGCAGCGGTTTTATCAACAGGAGGTAGAGCAGTAGGTCCTACGAATCCTGTTTCGCCTGGCTTTACTGGAGTCATTCCTGCAAATGCTGGAGTAGTCGGAATGCCTTTTGGTGGGTTAGGTAACTGTGCTGCTTCTACACCCTTATTACCACTAACCGCTTGCTTAACAGGAGTTACTTTAGGATTAACAGCAAGAGTTTGAGACGCTATTTTACCCTCTGCAGCAGGTGCTCCAAAAGAAGGAACTTCTTTACCTAAAAGATTTATGCGTGCAACATTTTCAGATACACGAGTACCAACAACTTTAGAGTAAGCATTTTGAAATGGCTTAACAAGTTCTTCAATTTTTGCATCAATGTCTGCTGCTAATGGATCATTGGGATCTATAAGTAGACTTTTTTGTTCAACAAGGTCTTTGTAATCTTCTTGAATTTTGGTAAGATTTTTACCACCTTCAAGTTTATCAACACTATCTTGAAGATCTTCTAGTTTCTTACGGCTAGCATCAACAACCTTTTTAAGTTTATTGTATTCAACAAGAGCCTTAGCGCGTACTTCTGTCGGTTCATTTGGGTTCTGCGCTCTAGTCTTGAATAGGTCTAATCGGCTTAGGTTAGTCTGATATTTTGCATTTTCATTTACATAAAGACCAACAAGTTTTAGTTTATTGTTTGGAAGAGTTCCTAGTACTGTCATTACTGGAGACCTCCAAGCTCTCTAAGCATTAGTTCATTAGCAACTTCAGCGCGTGTCTTTTCTGCCGCACCTGTTTGTGAAACTTTTTCAGTAATAAATTGTTCTTCGTTGATACCACCCGTTTGTACTAGATTTCCAGATGCGTCATACTTCTGTATAGTAGGGTTTAATTTTTCTTCACGGCGAATTTCTTGTTTTATCTCAGAAAGTTCTTTTGCTGTAGGACCGTAACCTGTGGCCTTTTGGTAAATTTTAATAGCAAGTGCTTCAATATCTGTATCGTTGGCAATATAAGTTTGACTTATAGTTCTTGCTTTTCCGTCTCCACCAGCAAGGCCAGATGGTTCTTTAAGAAACTCATCTCTGCTTATTGGTCGGATTGCTGAAATAGAAAGGCGTGCTTCTTCAGCTTTATCTAAGGCTTTTTGGAATGCAGGTGTGTACTTAGTTGTAATAGCACCTTTATAATAACCTGCAGACTTGAGTAACTTAGAATATCCGCTTATTAAAACAGGATTTGCAGCAATAGCCTTTTTGAATTCTGTATATTCTGTTAAAGAAGTTACTGTTGGGTTACCGTCTGCTGTGGTTTCTACTGCAGACTTTACCTTGGCTATGCCTTTGCTTGTTCCTACGCCAGCCATTTAGTCTCCTAGTAATCTACCAAAGAGTACGTCGTATGCACTCTGTGTATTTTGATTGTATGTTGCAAGTTCACGCATCTTTATAATTGTTTCTTCTTTGTTCATATTTGAAAGGAATTGACTGCCACCAAAGTTATCTAGTTGATCCTTTGTTGTCTTGTAATCATTATAAAGTTTTAGCATATCGCGTAATTTTCCTGCAACCTTTGGAGAAGCTGCAAATGCTGACTTCTCGCTAAGCATCTTTTCAAGGTCATTAAGTGATTTCATACGCTCAATAGCCTTCTTGCCACCTTGTGCAAGTTCTTCTTGAACTAATGGACGTCCTGCCTTAAAGATAGTTGCCCAGTCTGTAAACTCTTTACGAAGTTGTGAGCGCTCAAAATCTGTGCCTACAGCCTCAAGGTTTGTTTCGTATTCAGCTTTCTTTCCGTAGTAAGCCTGCATATCGGATGCAGTCTGTACCTCACGCAAGAAGTCTTCGACGCGCTTGTTCTGGCGTAGACCCATATCTGTCATAGTCTTATAAGCATCCCAAGAATATCCACCCTTGTGAGGTATAAGGAATGCTGCACCCTGTGGATAATCCTTGAATAACTTCTCGTTTGTATCTACGAAGTCACCGGATTCTTTTGCATAACGGAAGTATGCAACAGTTGAACGGTCTGACTCTGAAATAGTAAATGGCATTTGATCTGGATAACGCTTAACCCACTCAGCCATAGCCTTGTCATAATCACCGGCTTTGTCTAGTATTCCATACCAAGTTTGCTTAAATGATGCTTCACCATTGTCACGTACCCAGTCAGCCATTTCAGACTTTAGCAATACCTGTGCTGTAGCAGGTGCTGTAAATCCATACACAACACGCATTCCTAAAATGCTCATTGTTGTATTCTTAAGTTGCAATCTATATTTTTCTAATTCAGATGCGCTAAATGGTACTGGGACTTTCTCACCATTAACCATTTCATATTTCTGTTGGAGTCCGTGACCAGATGCCTCAAGATAAGTCATAGCCTTACGCATTGCTGATGCGTACTGACCGTCACGCTCATCTTTATTCATTGCTGAATAGATACGGTTAACGTGTGCTGGCAAGAATGCTGAAACCATTGGTTGATCTTCTGCATACTTACCAAGAAGCGTGGTAGTAATGCGGTCTGCTGCACCTGGATTAAAGATATTAACTAGGTTTGCTGCAATTTTTACTGAGAATCCAGATAATGGACCGGCAAGTGTAGGAATGGCAGACTCAGGATTAAGAGAAGGTGTAATCATCTTCAACTTAGCGCCAAATTCTACAGGGAATGGAACCTTAAACTCTGCTGGTACGCCAAGTGCCTGCATAGTTGCCTGAACTGCCCTGTAAACATACTGTGTTCCTGGGTATAGGAAGTATGGCTCACCTTGATCATCGTACTGAACCCAACCTGAGTGAGTAATACCTTCATAAGTAAGGCTTGCTTTAACTATTGACTCTGGGTTGTAGCGTACAACACGGTAAACACGGCGATAGAAGTCTTCAGTAGCACGATAGAAACGTGCAAAGTTGCGAATACCAAATGCTAACTGGCTTTGCACTGCAGGGTTATCAACATAAGCAAGTGTTTGCAAGCGTGCTCTGTCTTCTGCAATCTCTGCCAACTTATAGCGAGCATTTTCTGTAGCACGTTCTAGAGCTTTAGGTGCAGTAATACCTTTTGTATGTGCTGCAATGAAAGCATCTTCAAATCCAGTGCTCTTAAAATCTTTGCGAATCTTAATCATTTCAGATAAAACCATAGGCTCGCGTGAGAAACGTGCGTTAGCATTACCTAGCCAGTCCCAACCCCACTCCATAAAGGATGAGGCATAATTTCCAGTATCGGTGATAGGTACTAACTGTGGTCCAACAATGTATGTTGGCACATCTAATTCTGATTTAGGCAAATCATCTAAGCCAAGTTTACCGGTGATGCGATATTCACCAGCAACATCGTCAAAGGCACGAACCTTGCCAAGAAGTTCTTGGTTAATCTTGCCATCTTTTTTAACGAACAGTTGCTTTGCTGCATCATAGATGCGCTTAGCGTGTTCATCTGTAGAGATGCCGCGTTCTTCCATACGGAAAGCTGATACCAACTTGGCATTCTTAGGATCATTAAGCCACGTTGAAATCTTTGTAATAGCTTGAGTTTCACCAAGTGCATCATCTGCAAGATTAGCAACTGCAATGCGTCCAAGTTTATCGTTTGAGTAATAACCAATACGCATAATCCAGGCAACTTGAGATGCTTCATCTGCAAGAGGTGCCATTTGCTTGTAGCCACCCTTGCCTCTGCCAAGTGCCACTCTACCTTTTTCAAGGTCATATGATAATTCTGCAGTACGTACTTTGTTCTTACGTGTAAAGTTAACAGTACGTGTATATGAATCAAGTCCAGTGAAAGCATTCTTTCCACCTTCGACAACATCCATAAGGGCATTGTCTAAATCGCCATATTTAATCTGGTCGGCAAGTGCAAGACGATCAGCATCTGTGAATTTACCAAGACCTGTCTTCTCATAGAAACGAGTCAACTTGCCTTCGTTCAAAGCACGTGCAGTAATCTCACGAATTAGTTTAATGTCACCATTTGCTGCTTCAATCTCAGCACCATAGCGCTTAGATTCTTTTCTATTAACAAAGCGCATAACTCCACCTAGTGGGTTAGCTGATATCTTATCAAAATCTGTTAAACCCTTTTCCATCTGACGTGCTGTACGTAAACGTGTTGAAAGAGCACGAGCCTTTACCAAACCAAATGGTGACTCACCAATAGCAAGGTGAACCATTAAATCTTCTGTTGCATTACGTATCGCATAACGAGGACCTGCAAGTGTAAGGAATGACCAACCTGTAGTCATCTTCTCTACCCAGTTAGAGTGCGCTAGTCCAAATACACGTTGGATAATTCCAGATCGTGCTGCTGCTCTATCAATGTCACGTACACTGAGTGTGGTCACATAGTCTGAAAGGTCAGATAGAATAAGACCAACCTGCTCACCATCTGGTAGCGCAGCTGGATTATATCCATCAACTGTTGAAGCAAAGACTTTATTAGGACCCATACGCAAAGGGTCAGCAATAGCTTTGCCTTCTTTAGTAACATTAAGTCCGCGAATATCTGCAATAGTAGATTGCAGTCCGTAGAAAATTTCCTTCTTACGTCCTACTTCAGCATTATCAAATGCTTGGGCAATAAGTTTAGAATCACTTTGTGGCAATACTAGGCGTGCGTAGCGATAAACCTTTTCAGCTCCATCTGCTGATGTAACATCAAATAGGCTATCTTCAAAGAAAGGAACCAAGCTACCCTTAGCCTTAAATCGGTCAATTCGATATTGAACTTGAGCCATTGAAAAACGTGCTGTTTTTCTAGCATTGGCTTGAGCCTTAACATTAGTAACAATAGTTTCTTTGCCATCAATAATTGCTTTAGCAATACCGTCATCAGTTGCAGCACCTGCAAAGTAAAGGTCATCAACAAAACGTGGGCCGATTCTATCCATATCAAAGATACGATTTGCTGTAGTTACTGTATTGACACGGGCCTGACGCAACACATCCATACGTGGAATCATTACGCGCTTGCGACCAATTTGGCCTTTCATCATTTCTGTTACTTGGTCAGCATTCTTAAAGAAAGCCTTAGCAGTAGCAGCATTTGTAATAGGCATTTCAATGTCAATAAATGATTTGATTACTGGATCACCAAACTCTGGCGCTAATACACGAAGACGGTTTTTAGCATCAACTGCTGATTTAGTAGCGCCTTCTTCAATGGCTTTTTTATAAGTAGCAAGTTCTGCTCCATACTGATTCCAAAAGTTTTGCACCTGTGGTTTTGCAAATACGTCATCAACTTTGCCACCACCAATAACTACATCTAGTGAATAGCGAGAAACATCAACTGCACGCTTTACTTTACCAGCAATAAGTAATGGATCTGCAAGTACTCTATATGCTGCATCAAATGCACCTGATACTGAACGATAGAAAAAGCCTGAACCTTCTACTGATTCTGGTGTAATAAGATTTGCAATTTGACGACCAGGTGAGTACTTAGCTGCCTGCGTTGCATCTAGTGCATCTTGAAATAAATCATCTTTATTCTGTGCAGCAAGTGCTGCAACTGCGCGTTCTGTATCAGTTCCAGATGAAGCGATAGCACTGAGTTTTTCTCCAGCTGCAACACGCATTGCTACATTTATACGGTCTTGACCAAACCTAGATACAGCCTTTTCAATACGACCTGGATTAAATACTTTGTCGCCCTTATCGTTTGCACGAGTCCAAGCATCTGAAAGATTCTTACTTTCTAAAAGAGAGATAGCACCAGTACGATAAGCACGAGTTGTAAAATCTGAAACTTCTGTAAGACCCTGTAAAAGTGCTCCACCTGTATAGTGCCACGCAGATCCAAAGAATCCACGTTGTGGTTTAGCAGCAGGATTTTCTGTACCTGCTACACGCTTAAGAGCTTCCTGCTGTTGAGGTGTCTTAGAAGCATATGCTTGTTCTGCAGTTTTTTGTGGGAGGTTTGAAAGTTCTCTATGAACTGCAAGCGTTTGAGATAACGCTTCCATTTCTTTTCTTTCTTGAGCACTTAAACCCGCAGCAGCGGCTGCTGCCTTTAGATTATCAGGCACTAATCACCTCGCGCAACGGCCTCAGAATACAAGATAGCAATAGAGCCGTCTGTATCAAAAGGTAACATCTTTGCTAAAGTATCTGAAGTCTTTGTAACTGATTTCTGCATCATCAAAGCTGCAGATCCAACTCCTGGTCCAATATCAATACCTGCTGAAATATCTTCATTAGGACGTTGTGTTTCTGCAAATAGTGGAGTAACTTGTTCTTGTGCTGCTGCACGTACTTCGGATGCTGGCATACCCTTTACGTCACCAGTCTTACCAAGTGGAGCGCCTGATTTAATAGCAGCTGTTTCTTTACCTTCGCCATATGCGATTGAACCCATATCAAGGTTATCTGTACGTGTGGAATACATTCCAGGACCTGCAGGGCCAGCCAATGGATTCATTGGGGCTGTTGTCATCGGTCCTCCTCTAAAGTTTCTAAGTCTTGCGCCATCCGCTCCCACGCCTGATTAGTTTCAGTTTTGTGGTTAGCGTTGTAAACGCTTAATTCATATAATGATTCAAAAAATCCTGATGCAACCTGCGATAAGTTATATGCAGTTTCTGCAAGTACTACTACAAAATCAGAAGAACGTACAGGACGACGAACTTTATTATTGTCCATTGTCCTATACGCCTCCCACTAAATCTATTAACCTTTTTTAGTCTTCTTGCCTGGACGGCCCTTAGCCATCATTCCGAAGAACACCTTACCGCCTGCTGGCTTAGAGGTATCCATCTTGCCTTCCTTTGGCTTTGCCATTGGTGCGGCTGCGCGTGATCCTTTGTTCATATTTACACCTCCCTCGCTTAAGCTGCGCCGGAAATACCGGCTAGTAGTTGAGCTATATCTGGACGTTGACCAGCAGCAGGGGCCTGACCACCTTGTTCTTGTGGAGGTTGCGCTGAGGCTGGGGCGGGGGCCACACCTGCTGCTGGAATCTGTTGCTCCATACCTGGTGCCATAGGTGGCGCTTGTGGGGTTGGTGCTGGTTCTGGTGCAAATGCTTTTTCAATAATGTTTTCTAACGCTTGTCCCTTTTGGCGACCTTGGATAACAGTTGCGATACGGCTGATAATCTCTGAAGGGTCTTGGCCCTGCGCCGCGAGAGCCGGTATTGCCTGTGCATACTGAGCAACAGCAACGCGCAAAGAATCGCGCATTTCTTCAATGTCAACACGTTGTTCCTCTTGTGTAACGTTAAGGTCCATTGGAATCTCACGACGTACGTAGTCACGTGAGACGAGCTTATCTGAACGCATCTGTAGTAAAGCAATGATGGCACGGTTAGGATCCATACCAGACATAATGCCGTAACGGACATCTACGCCATACTCGCCCTTAATGTCGCGTGATGGGATGTACTTGAGTACGTAAGGTGTTCCGTCGTCGCTTCCCTTAATAGTCTTAGGGATTCCGCCAAAGATTTTCTCATCTGCTTCAAAACAAATTGCAGAAAGTTCTTGGAACATACGAGCAAACTGCGCCTGTGCTGCCTTGATTTGTGTATCAAAACCAGCCTGAAGTGCTTGCACACCACGACCTGTAACAACAGATGCGTCAATGTTACCTGAACGAGACTCTGGGTAACGAGCACCCATACGAAGTTCACGCTCTAGAACGCCGGACTCTGTAAAGACTCCAGCAGGTAGTTCTAGCGGTACACGACGGATACCTTGCGGATTAGCAGAACGCATAATTGCATCAGGACCGAGAGCAAGTTCTTGTACATCTTGTGGAATAGCAATAGGTGCTTGGATAGACTTCTCAGCGGCTTGGATTTGCAAGATAGCAAAGCGAGCACGAGCGAGTTGTACAGATAGCACATCATCAAACTGACCGCGTGCTTCTCCGTCAAGAGAGGAACGCATAATGACAGATGCCATTGCTTTACCTAATACGTTAGGTGTTTGAGATAGAACTAGGTTCTTACGCTCTGGTAGGTAGAGCAGATCCTGATCCTTATCGTGGTACTTAACCATAGAAATATACGGTGAAGACAACTGATATTGATTGCGACCTAGGATCTGATCGTAGAACTCTGGGTATTGTGATGCTAGCGTCTCAGCATCTGTAACAATAACCTGTGTGATAGATAGTACTCGACCATAACGATCTAGCTCCGGGTATGTACCAAATGGGTTAAGCATACGGATACGAGGATTGTTGTCATCGTAATCCATCTCAACCATACCTACACCTAGACCGTAGGTGTTATACCAATCGGCTGCTGTGTACATCTGAAGCTGTAGGTCAGAGTTTGAAACATAGAAGTTTGCAATACGAGTACGAGTATCTGCGGCTTTGCGGGCAGTATCTGAAACCATATTAGTTGCTGAGCAGTTAAAGGATGGCAGTGGTGCCATTGCTTCTGCTAGGTCACGTGCTGCTACGTCAATAAAGTTGGCAACGAGAGGTTTTGGATAGTCCTCTGAGAACATAGATGGAAATACTTTAGAGATATCTCCTTGACGTACCGAAAGCACGTCGCGCATACGCTGATCACGCGCTGATGAGCGTGTGCGTAGCCGCGATAGTTTCGCGTCAACTTCTTTGACTGATAACAATGTTATCTCCCTAAATTACTCTGATTTTGTTTTGCTCAGCGAAGGCTTCTTCTAAGTTAATCACTGTTCTTTTGCCTAGCTCGTGGCGAGATAGGAAAGGGTTTTTCATATGGTGAGTTGCATACTGTCCGTAGTTGAGCATCTCACGTGCTCTAATCTCACAGAACCACAGAGCCATCACCATATCGGTCTTACCCTTAGTTGTTGGAGTCCAGGTAATTAACTGCTCAATCAGAGCCTTGATGTTCTCGGTCTGATCTGATGGCAGATGTATTAAGTTATCTCGATGGTGCTTACCATCAAATTGCTTAGTACCAAAGAGGGTAGCCATAGATGCCACACCGAAACCGGCATCCCATTTATTAGAGCCGGTATGGTGTTCCTTGAATGCAACACCTCGTGAGGCTAGGTGCATACGGATGCCTTCGTCCTGCGTTAAGAAGGACTGGAAGGCGTTCTTTTCGATGATCCACTCTGAGGGTGAGTAGAGCGCTGTCCAATCAAAAATAAGATTACGGATATCGGCTGGAGACGGACGGCTAATCTTGATAGCATCTACTATGTACCTCTTGCTCGTTGACCTATCAATGGCGTAGCAGATAGCTGCAGTATCACCAATCATCGCAGGGTCAAGGCCGCAGATGTAGGTAAAGCCGTTTAAGTCTCTAGGATGTCCTGGGTGGCCTGCAGTTAAGTTGCCAGCCTTACGCATTCCATCAATAGAGCCTTTTACACATACAGGGTCAAAGGCAGCGTTTTCAGATACGTCCTGTTGCTGGTAGACCAAAGCCCACGTACTAGCATCCATCGCTTGACGTTCGTTGTACAAGTTACGACCAGACCAACGAGGGTATAGGCCGTCCTCGTTCTTATCAGATTCTTCTTGTCCATCAAAGGGCGCATCAGAGGCGGGCCATAAAGTAACCCACTTGTCTGGGTCTTCATCTACCTCAAGAAGGGCTGGCATAGCCAAATACTTCCAAGGGACAAGACCGCCTGGGTATCTATCTTCTGAGCGTAGCTCGCGGTATAGATCAACAGAGGCTACTCGTGTACCAATAATAATCAGTTTGCCGGTAGGGTTAAGACGGGAGCGCACGTCTTGGGTCAGCCAACGGATCTGCTTCTCAAACTCATTAGCGTTCTTTAAGGTAACAGCGTCATCAACAATAATCATATCGGCACGCTTGCCGTAAATCTGACCGCCGATACCGACGGCCTCAATGTTCGGATCCTTTTCAGATGACTCACGGAGTTCATCACCAAAGGTAACGCGGGTGGCCTGCCACGAAGCAGACTTAGAATTGAAGCCGACACCGGCGGCATAGGCCGTTTGCAGCTCTTGGTACATTGGATGGGTCAGACGCTGTTTGATAGCGTAGAGGAAGTCTGCTGCTAACTGCTGTGTCTGTGAGACTATCAGTACTCGAAAGTTAGGATTCCTACATACCTGCCAGGTTACGTAGTCAACGGTAATCGTAATTGACTTGGCGTGGTTTGGCGGAATATTTATCAGGACGCGGTTTGCGGCTAACCCTGGCTCAAATTTCATACTGGGGTGTAGCCACCCAGGATCTCTGCCTTCAATGACATCTACTAAGTTCTGCTGATGTGGGAAGGTCTTAGAGTGTAGGAACTTCTGGCGAAAGTCTGCAAAGGATATGTCGTGGACGTCGCCATCCTGGAAGTTCTTATCCTTGAGACCAAGGCGGGTACGATCTACCTTATCTGCAAATATCTTATCTGTACGGCGGTAGTACTCATAGGTCTTAATGGACTTACCAGCGCTGCCACAGGCGGCGTCAATAGTCATACCTTCTGCTACACAGCCAAGGATAATACGCTTGGCAATATCTGCTGAATTATCAGCCACGTAATCTCCTAAAAGTTTTGGGTTGACGAGATATCGTCTACTAGATGAACTTGTAGTTCATCCGCCGGAATGCCTCTTCATTTTACTAAGGAGAAGTGTGATTTATACTAAGGGAGTATTAATGGATCTCTCCCTACTAAAAAGTATTAAGCAGGGTATTTTTTAGCTGTGCTCCCGAAGGAGCCTAAAGCGAACTGAGGGGTAAGTTAGGACTCGGCCTAGGGGCCTCGCTAGAGGCACTGTTAGTCACTACTCAGGGTCTTTCCTATTAAAGCCCCTTACTATGTATAAGGCAGGAAATTTAGGTCATTTCCCGTTTACGCCGTGTGATGTTAGTCACAGTAGATATAACTGCAGGTCAGGCGCCAGATCAGCTTTCACTTTAGCAAATATTTTTTGTTGGGGAGTACAGGGACCGCCCGCGCAGAATTAAGCAACACGGGGTGCGTGTCTGGCGGTTAGACGGTGCAGAACAGGGCAGACGGTAGACATAGCTGGCGGTAATGTCTAAGCGGTCTGCTAAATCTTGCGGGGCTAACTACCTATCGGGCAGACCTAACCGCTAACCCCTAACCGCTTAACTATTGCCAGCGCACCAGCACCAGCGCACCAGCTAGACCGATAGCCCTACCGATAACCGCTAATCTCCCGCGATCTATCACCTAATGAGCTAACCGACTAGACCTACCGCGCCAGCTAATCGCCAGCGATAGCCCTAGACCTAATCGCCTAGCCTTAGCCCTAACGCCTTAGACATAATCGCGCCTAATGTCTAAGGTCTAACCAGCTCGACACGGTAGAAAATAGTTATAAAATAGCCTTGCCTAACTAGGGTAGCCTCACCTATAGTTAGCCCTAGCGGGATCAAGCTCGCTACATATGAAAGAGGGATAATCTAATGACTACAGCTACAGCAATTAACCTAGAAGATATGACTACAGGCGAGGCTAAATTAACCTTAGATAAGGTTATTAAGCAGATAGCAGATCAAGAAAATAAAGAGTTAGTAATCGCATATGATGATCTAGTAATAATCGCCTATGCGTTAGAAAATAACCTACAACTACGCGATTACCTAATGGGCTTAACACGAGACGGGCTAAGCGTTGAAAGTGTTGCGGGTATTTTAACGGTAATGCTAGACCTATTTAAGAGTGCTTATAGATCTACTTACACTATCGAGACCGTGCTAGCTAGTTATATGTACCGCCTAGGCGATAGCGCGGGCGCGCTCGTAATGCTCGCTAACGGTATCTCCCGCGACTACTCACTAGCTAAGCTACTACTACGCGTATTTGATCAAGGCTTAGCGCCCGATAATTTTGCAATTATGGCGCAAGAATTGCACGGTAAAGTAGTAGAAGAATTGACACGCACGCAAGAATTGCCAGCTAATGAGGCTAATCGCTAATGATTGAGGTTATCTATGCGCTTAGCGCGTTGCTTATGATCGCGGGCTATATTCTCGCGGGCGTTGCACTATGGGCAATAGTTGAGGCTAGCTATTGGATATATTGCAAGGTGCGCGGTATAGATTACTAGCTAGTGGCGTACCGTGGCGCTAGGGGTAATTCCCTAGCGTTGCGGTCTGCAACTAGGCAGAATAGAAGAGAGGCTAAGAAAATGGACACTATGAAAGATATCGAGCTAGACACGATAACCGTTAGAAAACTAGACACGATAACCGTTAAGGCTAGCGAGCTTAGCGATCTATTAACGGGCGCGAGCGTTGCAATGGATAAGGGTAAAAATGCGCTAAGCGCACTAGGTAGCGTATACCTAAGCGCTACGGGCGATAGCTACCTAGTCGCTAAGGCTAGCGATAGATACCGCCTAATCGAGGGTAAAATCGAGCTAAACGCGGGAGAATTGCAAGAGTGCCAGCTACGCGCTAATGATGTTAAGAATATCCTCGCAACGATAAAGGCTAATAAGGTAGCTGGCGAGATCACTTTAACCCGCGCTGGCGATACGCTAAGCGTTGCGGTAGGGGGCAATAGCCTCACTATCGCGCTAGGGGGCGATAAATTCCCGCCATATGCGCACCTATTCGAGCTTGAGCCTAAGCCTATAGATAAGATTATGTTAAACCCTACTTACCTAGCCTCATTCGATAAAGTGCCAGCTAGTAACGAGGGTAATACCTTTACATTTTACGGGGAGGCTAAGCCTGTAGGGGTTACGATTAACCATAACCGCATAAGCTGGCGGGCGTTGCTTATGCCTATGAAGATTAAATAGGGTAGGCTAACCTAGTCTATTTATTATCTCTCACTCTCTCCTAGCTGTAGCGGGAGAGGGTGAGGGAGGGTAAATAGCCCTAATGAGAGAGAGGTAAGAAAATGAGCGCATATATGGTGAACGAGGACACGCTAGACCTATTAGCTAGCGTCGCGGTATGGTCTAACCACGGTCTATTTATTTACGCTAGCGAGGGATCGCTACCGCCACGCGGTGAGCTTGAGTATGCGGGCGAGGGTGAGAGTGTGTATTACCGCGCTAGTCACCTTAAGGATATCAAGAAAGAGCTACGCCTAGAAAATATCGCTAGCCTTAACGCTCGCTACCCTAGCGACGCGGGATTAGCAGATGAGGGCGCACCCTTTAAGGCTATTTATAGGGATCAAGCTACTTATGGCGAGGTATTAGGCGCGTTAGCGTGTTATGAATATCAAGCGTGCGAAAGTGATAGCTGGCGCAATAGCTACGCTCACCTATTATGCGTAGCAATTCGCAAGGCTATCTGCGGTCTCATAAGTGAGGGAGAATGGGAATATGAGCGCCCTACAGGGCAAGCGCAACGCGTAAGCCTAATGGAAATGATCAACGAATGAGCGCGAGGGTTGAGCTAACCGCTATCCGCGACGGTAACGCTATCCTAGGTAATTTTTACAGGGTGAGCGCGTGGCAAGGTAGCAGATACCTAGGCGAGCAGATCTACGCGGGCTATAACAAGCGCGAGAGTATTAGGCGAGCGCGGGAAACTATTAAAGATCGAGGCGAGCTATTCGCTAGCTAGTTGCGTACCGTAGGGCATAGGCGCGAGCTTATGCCTTGCGGTCTGCACCTAACCAATAGGGCAGACCTTACCCGTAGACGCGGGCGAGGGAGAGAGAAAGAGGGAGAGGGCGGGCTATGGATATACAGCTAGCTTATGTAGTAAGGCTTAACGGTAAAGGTAAAGGCTCTATTGAATATATACCAGCAGAAGAATACGAGAGGGAAGAGTAATGACATATAGAAAATTGCAAGAGTTAGAAGATCACCTAGAAGAGCGATACCTTATGTGGGAATTTAATTCATATGATAGAGGGAGAGAGTAATGCAACTACAGGAGATAGATACCTTGCAAGATCTAAAGCTATGGGTGGAAGAGAATATGCCTAGTGCAGATGTATATGAAGATATGTATGGCACGCTAGTAATTCGCACGAATTTAATCTCCACTATGGGTGGATACTTACACGAGAAAGAGAGAGAATAAATGAACGATTATGTAGTGTTGGTTGATATAAAGGGAGAGGCTATCTCTTTAGGTGCAGACAACAACGAGCAAGCTATAGCGCAAGCCAAAGATATCATTAAAGAGCAATACGGGCAGAGCGTTGCAAGTGACGCTATTTATACACTAGAGGGAGAGGGCTAATGAATAAGCAAGAGGTATTAGAGGCTATAGATTCAACCGCTAATTTTAATGCGTTCATTGAAGGGATAGATACTCTTAATGGGCAAGCACTAGGGCTGGTGATAGATGTAGCTGGCGTGGACGGTGAAGAGTGGACGGACGAAGAATGTCTAGAGACGATTAAAGAGATAGTTGATATGGCAAACGCATATCGGAATACTCATAGCTGGACTTAGTTGCGTACTGTCATAGCCTACCAATGGGGTAGGCTGTGGTAGTCTGCACCTAACCGATAGGGCAGAATACGAAAGAGGGAGAAAGATAATGAGTAAAGAGATACTTACCTGCTCAAATTGCGGGTACGAAACGGAAGAGATAAGCACGATCACAGAGCTATGTCAGACCTGTAAAAATGCTTATGACTTAGGTTATGAGGCAAAGGCACAGGAAGGAGAAATCGAATGAGCAAGCTATATCACTATGTAGTTATATGGAGCGAGGAAGAGGGCTGGCAAATAGATAATGAGGGAGAAGAATCAGCCTTTCGTAATGGAACTATCTACAATAACGAGACACGCTGCTGGGAATTTGGATACCTAGGAGAGGGTAAATATAACGGTAAAGAAGAAGAGCTAACCGAGACTCTTACCGATATCTTGGATCTTCATAACACTATGAAAGGGGTGGTCAAGTGAGCCATTATGACGGTGATCCATTCAGTAATCACGAGCTTAATGAAGTGAAGTGTGCAGAGTGCTCAGAGTACTTTGACGATCAAGAGGGAGAGGGCAATATCTGCCCCGCCTGTATAGAGAAAGAGGGAGAGAGTAAATGAACTACACTTGCGATAAATGTAAAGCAGATTTTGAAGATGACGACATAGTGTGGGCCAATGAAAACGGCCAACTATCACAAGGCCGCAACGAGTTTGCTTGGTGCGTGCCTTGCCTACCAGCGCAGGAGGTTTTCTGCGGTGATCATATCCAACCTATCAAAGAATGTGGGTGCTTACTGTGAGAGATGGAGAGACAATGCAGGAGACTATGAAGAGAGAGCAAGAAGAGCTGCTAGCCACGCTTACGCGTGCCAATAGTGCGCTATCGCGCCTATTCAATGTAGAAGAAGAGGAGAAAGATAATGAATAAAGAGTGCGTAAACGAGATAGTATGGAAGGACTGTGATATAGAAGGTCACGGTGAAGGGTGTTATATGCTGGTCTGCCCCGACTGTGGACACAAGGATAGGGATTGCGAGAACCCTAATGGACGCTGAGATCATCAGCTTTCACCCACCTAAATCTGAGCTGATCCTGCTCTATGAGGTAGTGGGGGAGGACGGCAAGGCTGAGTGGGGTGGCAATAGTGAGCGAGAAGCTCTTGCGTGGATAGCTAAATCCCGTACCGCTACCCGTATACTGGTATCAGGGTGGGAGAGCGACGAAGAAGATGCTCAACTAATAGGCCAACCCTTAGACATAACTACGATAGTGAGAGAGGCAAGTAGATGAGCGAGAGAAGGTTAGTTGCTGCTGCAAATATGGCAGTACGCCAGCGTAACTATAGACGAGCGCGAGATCGTGCTTTAGTCAAACTAGCACAACTATATCCGGACGCTTACAAAGAGCTGCTGGAGAGGGAGAAGGCGAATGACGAAGCGCAAGGTCGTAAGTGGCTTGATATTGACGGTAATACTTCTAATGTGGGTCTACGACCCATTACCACCGTTGAGCACAGCAACGAAGCCAGTAATAATAGAGCGTACAAAAGCAACGATGGAGGAGAAGTATGAGAACAGAAGGATCGCAAGAGAATATAGTCGTGCTCTCGGATATACGCCAAGAGAAGCGGCGTGCCTTAACACCCTTTGGACCGCTGAATCCCGCTTCGACCACCTTGCTCGCCCAAGAGACGCACAGGGCAAGCCAAGAAGCTCGGCTTATGGAATTGCTCAACTCCTTGGAGAGCGTAGTGGAGAGCCTGCAATACAAGTCTTACACGGCTTACGATACCTTGACCATCGCTATCGAGGGAGTGCGTGTCGCGCTCTCCAACACCATAGAAGTAGAGGGTGGTACTGATACAGTATAAGTGTTCATTTGTTTCCTTTCCAGCACGGCTAGCCCTCACCGTTAACCTCTTTCCGGTGGGGGTTAGTGCTTGTAATCGGTAGTATAAAAGCCAACGCCTTTGAATGTGATAGCGGGCGAGGACCAGACACGGTTCATAGGCTTGTGGCAAAGGTTGCACTGCGGGAACTCTTCTGGGTCTGTCATCTTGCGTTCCATTGTGTATCTATCACCGCACTTGGAGCATTCATATTCGTATGTCATAAGCGAACCGCCTCTTCTGTATCTAGATAACCAACTACCTTCTCAACCTTATCTACATTCTCAAACTCTGTAGTCGCTGGCATCTGATGTGTATGCCACTGCGGTTCATCCATATCTGTAAGATCAAAGGAGTAGATACCAAGTGGTGTGCTGTTGATATAGAAGGGCAGTAGTTCACGATGGTATGCCTGCTCCATCAGCTTGCGGTACTTCATCTGCTCTATAAGTAGCGTAGAATAATGGGTTTGGCGACACTTGAGTTCAATGAAGTGACCAGCCTTCTGTGAGGTGCAGTCGAAGGCATCATAGATTCCTGGTGCTCTCTCTAAATCTGGGTAGAGATTGAACTTAAGAAAGTCAAAAAGGATTAACTCGTTCATCTCCAAGGACTTTGCCCACCTAACTTATCCTGCAGGGCGCGGAGCGCAAAGGTAATCCTGCGATCTGCTGTAGATACAGCACACTCTAGTAACTGTGCTACTTGTGCAAGTGTCATAGATTGGTGGTAACGCCAGACCAGTATGCTCTGGTGTTCTACATCAAGTGCTGTGTAAGCCTTCTTAATATCAATCAGGATAGCAAGTAAGTTGCCACCTTCTGCTGGTGAGGAAGAACTCTTGGGTCTGCCATCACGGATCATCTCTTGTGCCTGCTCAAGGACTGTGCCATCTATCACCGATGCAATTACATAGGGCAGTAGCTGTGCTAGGTTGGCAGTCTCATAGTAAGACTCATCAGAAATGTGATAGCCGGACCTGATTGACTTCTCCTTGCGAGCATACCTTTCAGCAGCTCGAAACATCTGCCAACCAACACGCTGTTCATTGTGCTGACGCTGTTTAATCTCAGGCTCTGACAACTGCTCATTCAAATATGCAGCACGCGATAGCGCCCACTTGATGCACTCT
>Ga0209596_1001011_pt1 | contig 24927 bp, 18 predicted proteins | sample M_130807_MF_Meta_FD_187314 | JGI IMG/M metagenome (GOLD analysis project Ga0209596, IMG submission 187314) | Freshwater microbial communities from Lake Montjoie, Canada to study carbon cycling - M_130807_MF_MetaG (SPAdes) (version 2) | ecosystem: Environmental > Aquatic > Freshwater > Lake...
AAGTAACTGGTGCACCTCCTGTCTCTGGGAATAGAACGCCATCTCTAAGTTTTTTTACGGCAGAACAACTAGCTGTTATTGTAGCTGGAGAATATCCAGTATTGCAATTTAAAGTTTGGCTATCGCCAATAAAAATTGAGGATTGAGTTACATTTAAACCAGCAGTTGAGCAAGTGATTTGAGGACCACATGTACTTGATCCACTTGTTGGTGATAGAGTTTGTGAAGTGGTGCAAGCTGGGAAATTAATTGTATAAAAGTTATTATAATTCGGATCGTCGCAATAATAATCTTTTGCAGTAGTTGAATAATTAAATACAGTATTAGACATGAATCCAGTGGTGTTTGTATTGCACTTAATCTGATTACAGCCATTTGAAGTTAAATTTAAATTGCCACTTGATTTACAACTATAAGTTACATTTCCTGAATATCCCGCATCGCAAACAGCGGAATCAGCTGTGCCAGTTGTATAATTTACAACTCTACTAGCAAAACCAGTTGCGGTATTGGTGGTACATTGGATTGCGTTGCAAACTCCGGTTGGTGAATAAACTCCTACTGTTCCTGCTGATGCTGTTCCGGCTTGGCAAGTATAACTTGGAAGAGTTGGTGCCAAAGAACTTACAAAGCCAGTACTACAAGTTAAGTTAGCAGATGTTGTTCCAGTAAAATCTACCGAGGTTCCACTAAGAGTAGTATTTGAACCAGCTGGAATAACGCATTGAATTTTTGCACAAACTCCGCCAGCAACATTTCTTGCATAACCAGTAGCGCAATCGCAAAGCTTAGTAATTGTTGCTTGGGCACCTTGAGTTTGACCTTGACAGGTATAATTAGCATTTCCGGCATAACCAGATTGATTACAAGTTATCGTTCCTGTTCCAGCTATAACGGTATAAGCTAAATCGTTTTTAGCTAAATAACCATTGCCTGCAGGTGTGGCACATTGGATTGCGTTGCAAACTCCGGTTTGTAAATAAGCTCCCGTTGTTCCCGTTCCATTTTTACAAGTATAACTTGGAAGAGTTGGCGCCAAAGAACTTGCGAAGCCAGGATTACAAGTTAAGCTAACCGATGTTGTTCCTGAAGTGAAATCTACTGAGACTCCGCTTGAAATTGTATTTGAAGTAGCTGGAACGGTACATTTAATTTGAGCGCAAGTCCCAATAGTACCCGATAGAGTTGCTGTGTGTGGAACTGGAGAGCCACCAGATGGTCTAGTAGCAGTTACGGCTCTGCAATTAGTGGTTATTGAAGTTGGAGAATATCCATCACTACAGGTTAAAGTTTGATTATCGGCAATCAAAATTGAGGCTTGGGTTACATTTAAACCAGCAGTTGAGCAAGTAAGTGGATTACCACATGTACTAGTTGGTGATAGAATTTGTGAAGTGGTACAAGCTTGGAATAGGGTAGTAAAGAAGTTATCATAAGTCGGATCATTACAATAGCGATATGTTGAAGTAGTTGAATAAAGAATTACAGTGTTAGGTAAGAATCCATCAATACTAGTTTTACATTCGGTTACAGCACAAGAGCCTGTATCAGGATCTTGTTGATAACCACCAGCACAAGCACAAGCAGATGTCATGGCAAAAACTCCCGGATTGGTTGTGCCTGTGCAAGTATAGTTAGCAGTTCCAGTATATTCAGCGCCCGAACAATTAACTGTTTTGGTTGAAGTGCCTGATGTAAAAGGTAAATTGGTTAAAGTAGCTGAAGGTAAGCCAGTATAGCTAGTGCCATTTGAGCTACATCTAATTTCAACACAAGTTCCATTAGCGTCTTTAGCAAATCCCGAAGCGCAATCACAAGTTTTAGTAATTGTTGCTTGGGTACCTTGAGTTTGACCTTGACAGGTATACTTAGCGCTTCCGCTATAAGTGGGGTAACTTGCGCCACCGCAAGTTATCAAACCTGTTCCCGCTGTAGTTGTATAAGCTAATGAGTTTTGAGATGCATAACCATTACTTGCAGGTGCGGTGCAAGTGATTGCGGTGCAACTTCCCGTAGTTGTTGCAGTGGATGAGCCTGTGCAAGCAAAATTAATTCGTCCTGTATAACCCGCTTCGCAATCGAAAAAACCAGATCCCGAAAGTGCTTTATTTGTATATCCAACTCCAGTAATAGTACAACTAATTTGACTACAAGCAGAAGCGGTTAAAGATCCTGAGTGCGAAACTGACTGACCATCAGATCTAGTTGCGGTTGCCGCGGAGCAATTAGCGCTTACGGTTGAACTACCCGCTCTTGAATAACCTGGAAGACAATTTAAGGTTTGATTACTGCCAACAAAAATTGAAGATTGAGTTACATTTAAACTAGAAGTTGAACAAGAAATTTTTTCACAACCATTGGCACTCGAGGAAAGCGTTGATACGCTCGTACAAGCTGGGAATGTTGCAGTTAAAAAATTGTCATATGATGGATCGTTACAATAATAATTATTTGGACTAGCAGAATAAAGAATTATAGTATCTGAACGGAAACCAGAGCTAGAAGCTATAGAATCAACACTACAAGTGATTGCGGTACAAAACCCATTGACTGTTGGAGTGCCGAATCCATTAACGACGGGCTTTACGCAGGTATATTTCACATTTCCATAAAATCCAGTGGCGCAAGGAATGTCTTGTTGAGTTTCGCTATAAGGTAAATTGCTGTAATTAGATAAATTTAAGTTAGAGGCGGGAATATTGCATTTTATTGGCTGACAATTATTAGTAACTGTTGGAGTGCCGTTATATGCGCAAGACCAAGAAAATGATCCAGAATATCCAGTTGCGCAAACTCCATTGACAGCTCCAGAAGTGCCAGAACTAGAAGTTCCAGCATTAACTGTTTGTTGAATCATGCCCGTACCATTTCCAACGGAACATGTTCTCAAAACACAATTATTCGATGTAATGCTTCCGACTCCCTCAGCAGAACAAGCATAACTATAAGCTCCCGAATATCCCGTCGCATCATTACAAATACCATTTCCAGAAGTTCCCAAAGCAACCTCCTTCGAAATCAATCCAGAACCCTGACTAGAAGTTCCAACTGTACACTTATTTACGCATTTATTATTAGTAACTCTAGAAAAACCAAGAGAATTGCAAGACCATTCATAAGTTCCAGCATAACCAGATGAACATTTTCCATCTGTGCCAGAAGATCCGATTGTAGCAAATTTTTGGATCATTCCCGAACCTTGTGCTAAAGTTCCCACCTCACATTTATTCCTACAATTATTATTTGTAACCAATCCCTCAACTTTTCTTGTAACTGAATTTACTGAACAACTCCAAGAATATGTACCAACATAATTAATTAAATTATTACATAAGCCTTGATTTCCCGATCTACCAAAACCAACAACATCCTCAATCATTCCTTCTCCACTTTGTTGGGCTGGCACCTGAGAAGATACACCAACTCTACAAGAGTTTACGCAATAATTTTCAACAACGCTTCCGACGCCCTGACTAGAACAATTCCACTTGTAATAACCACCATATCCAGATGAACATGCTCCATCTTCGCCAGAAGTTCCTCTGTTTACACTTTTAACAGCCATTCCCTCACCTTTTCCAACTGAGCACTGTGAAATTACGCAATTATTGGTAGTAGTTGATTGGCCTTGAGCCGAACAACTATAATCATAATTACCATCAAAACCAGCTGCACATTCACCATCGGTTTTGGTTGTAGTTCCAAAAGCAACGCTTTTTGGAATCATGCCAAGTCCATTACCGACGGTACAAGTATTGTTTAGATAACAAGATCCTGTAACGCCACTCACAACACCATCGTTACAAGAAAGCGTTACTCCATTACCAAGATAACCAGAAGCGCAACTTATTGTATGACTTCCATTCTTTAAAAATTTTGTAGGAATTCCTAGCGCAGAAAATTGACAATCTTGATAACAAAAATCACTCACATTAGAAACTCCATCTACACAAGTAAAACTATAATTCCCGCCATAGCCATTTTCACAACCTCCAAGAGTTCCAGAGGCTCCAGATTTAATAGTTTGTGCTTTCATACCAGAATATCCACCAACTGAACATACTGAATTTGAGCAACCACCTGCTGACGAGGAAACTACGCCATTTTCACATATTACTACATATTTACCTTTGTAATTATTTTGATCGCAAGATACTTGGGAAGAACCATGGGGAACATTTAATTGATTAACTCCGATAGCAGAAAATGAGCATGATCTTTTACAAGGTTCCAAGATGGTTAACTCTGAAGCCGTTGTTCCACTACCTTCTGAGCATTTATATCTTAAAGATCCACTATATGAAACTAGATTGGTTAGTTTGCATTCTAGTGTACCTTCCCCGTTAGGAACGGATATTGAATCAACCCCATCAGCTTGAATATAACAAGGGCAAGATTTTTCATAAATCCATTTGCCATCACTTCCGCATTTTTTGGCGGGAGTTATCTCTTGGTTTGGAGCTGGGCATTTGGAAGAGGCATATATAATCTGACCAAAAACCCCTTTTTGATTATAAGGGCCAACTTCAGCTTTACATGGTATTAAAAAATCAGCTTTAAAATCGCTAATCAAAGCTTCTCTGTCTTTAAAAAAAACTTCGTCATCAAATGCATTGTCACCTTTTACGCTTTTTATAAAAGTGCTATCGGCAACAATGGAATTGCCGGATATTGAAGAAAAGCTGTTCTCGAGCTCATTCGCATTCGTAGGTATGGCATTTCGCAATGCAGAGTTATTGCTAAAAGCACCAATTTTATTCTTACCGCTAGTTAAAATAATAAAAATGGAATCTGTTGAAATAGCTTCGCCATTTTCTTTCACAGTAATTGATGCAGTTGTAATTGATCCAATATTATTATTATCAACGGCAGCAGGGCTTGAAGGAATAGTTGCTCTTTTATCAACGATGTAAACTATTTTTGAACCATATTGATCTTGAGCATAATCGGAAGATAATCCAAGACTCAAAGCAGGAATTGTTCCGTAAAGCAAGTTAGTGTTTGAACTTATGGAATAGACTCCGCCACCGACAGTACAATTTTTGCTACCATCAGCCTCTTCCACTCCATAGCTTGCATCCTTACCACGAATTTTCGTAATACTTGCCGGACATGGTAAACGCTTATTTTTAACAAGAAAATTTCCAATAGCTTTGTAAATTTCTTCTGTTTTTTGGGAATCAGCTTTTTCTTTTTGATCAACATTTTGAATATTCGAAATTGCCACCGCGCTTACCGCAACGATTGCAATGGTTGACATTAAAACAGATAAGTCGTTGAGGCTAAAAGCTTTTCTAGTTCTATTTATAAATTTTTGCTTTAGTAATTTTAAAAAATTTAATTTCATAGTTGTTGACTTTTAGTAAAATAGTATTTAAATTTTTCGTCGTTGGTTAAGAATTTTTTAATAAATTATTAACAAATTCAACGGGGATATAGCTCAGTTGGTAGAGCATCTGCTTTGCAAGCAGAGGGTCAGGAGTTCGAGCCTCCTTATCTCCACCATTCAAACTTCTTTTTCTTTAATTTACAATCCCCTTAATTATTATTTACTTTTAGTTTTTTCGCTCTTAAAAATGCGAATAAATTTTTTAGTTTTTATCTTTTTTACGCCTAGAATCACTTGGTTTTTATAGGCTTATTGCTTAAATTCAAAATCTTATTTGAAATTTAAAAAAGCATTTTATTTTTTACTGAATTTTTTATGTAAAATTTTTTTTTACTCTAGTAAGAAATAAACAAAATTATTTGATATGAATCATATGTTTTGATTTTATTTAAACCATTAAAAGGCGCTAATTATTTATAATTTTTTTTAATATTCCCAAAATTAGAATTTGGAGCGAGTTTTTAATGCAACTGAAATGGTTCCCTCATCTAGATAGTCTATATCGCTACCCATGGGAATCCCATATCCGAGTCGCGTTATTTTTAAATTGAATTCTTGTAAAAAATCAGAAATATAATGTGCGGTATTTTGCCCGTCAATCGTTGCCCCAGTTGCAATTATTATTTCCGAAAAATTATCATTTTTAACTCGAGAAATTAATGAAGAAAAATTTAAATCTTCGATCGTTTTTCCAGAAATTGCCGATAAATTTCCTCCCAACACATGATATTTACCATAATAATTCTTTGATCTTTCAATTGCCCACAAATCACCAACCTCTTCCACGATACACAAAATATTTTTATCACGATTTTCATCTAAACAAATTTTGCACACCCTGCCCTCATCTATATTTCCACATATTTCACAATTATGAATTTTTTCATTTAATTCATGCAAATATTCAATCAAAGGTATTAGAAATTTTTCTTTATTTGAAGCGAGTTCGAGAACAATTTTTTTACCAATTCTTGGACCCATTCCCGGAAGTTTGGCGATAATTTTTGATAAATTGTCGATGATATTTTTTTGCATTTTTTTATAATAAAATTATTGACGAATTGCGCAATCCGCAACAATTTGATATTTATAAATCGTAAGTTGTTCGAGTCCAACTGGACCGCGCGCATGAATCTTTCCCGTGGCAATTCCAACTTCCGCACCCAAACCAAATTCGCCACCATCAGCGAATTGCGTCGAAGCATTATGCATTACAATCGCTGAGTTTACTTCGTTCAAAAATTTTTGTGCCATTTCATTATCTTCGGTGACAATACTTTCGGTGTGCGATGAGCCGAATTTAGCAATATGGGCAATGGCTTCGTCAATGTTTTTAACAATTTTAAGTGACAAAATTTTATCGAGATATTCGGTATAAAAATCTTGCGTAGAAGCTTCTTTAATCCTGCTATCAATGCGCCTTGCATCTTTCATTCCACGAACTTCGCAACCAACTTTATCAAGATCATCCATTAAAATTGGAATAATTTTTTGAGCGATTTTTTTATCAATCAATAATGATTCGGTTGCGCCACAAATGCCAACTCGACGCATTTTAGCATTTAGTAAAATTGCGCGCGCCTTTTCAAAATCAGCTTTTTCATTAATATAAGTATGACAATTGCCGTCAAGATGTTTAAAAATTGGAATTTTACTTTGCTTTGAAACCGCCATTATCAACGATTTTCCGCCTCTTGGGATAACAACATCAATAAATTTATCCATTTTTAAAAGACCGTTAACGAAATCGCGATTGGGATTTTTACAAAAAGAAACCGCATGCTCATCAATATTAAATTTTCTTAAAGCTTGTTGAAAAAAACTTGCCAAAATTTTCGAGCTATTTATCGCTTCCGAGCCCGAGCGCAAAATCACCACATTGCCTGATTTTATTGATAATGCGCCAACATCCGTGGTAACATTTGGTCGAGCCTCATAAATTGTTAGAAGAACTCCAATTGGCGTTGAAATGCGCTTGATATTTAAACCATTCGGACGATTCACTTCATAAATTATTTTTCCAATTGGATCGTCAAGTTTTATGATGTCATCAATTGATTTAACCATACTCAAAATCTTGTTTTCATCCAACATTAATCGGTCAATTTTCGAAGCCTCAAGTTGATTTTTTTTAGCATTTTCTAAATCAATAAAATTAGCTTCTAGAATTTGTGCTTTATTTAGAATTATTAAATTTTTTACTTCCGAAAGAATATTATTTTTAGTACCCTCATCAAGCAACGCCATTGATCTGGCAGATTCTTTTGCCCTTTGACAAATCTCTAAAATTTCAGCCTTTAATTGGTTCATAGAAAGATAAAAATTGAATTATATAAGAGAAAAATATTAATCCACCGAGGCCGACTAATGCAACCGATAGAATTGATAAAATTAAATTGGAATCCAAATCAATTTTTTTGGCAATAATAATTTTTTTAGAATTGGCACCTTCGACTTCCTTAGTTAAGAAAATTTTCATAATTTTGATTGCGAAAACTAACAAAGTTATAAAATTTAATAAGTAAATAAATTGCGAAAAATATAGTTTATTTTTAACTATGTGCGTAATTAGAAAAAATTTATCAATCATTGCAATAGAAGGCGCCAATCCAGTTAGAGATAAAATTGCAAAAAATAAAATACATGAGGTGACGGGCATTAAATTTAATAAACCAGCATAAGATTTTTCGTTAGATTTTTTAAAATACATTTCAAAACTTGCCAAGCAAAAAAATATCAAAATAAAATTTATTATGAAGGAAAAAAACGAAATAAATGCATAGTTAAATTTACCCGAAAGATGCGTTAAAATTGAGAAAATTAAAAAATTAAATTGATGCACAAAAAGAAAAAAAGATGAGGCTTTTAGATCTCTTTCTTTGAATATAAAGAAAGAAGTTATTCCAATATTAATTACAAATAAATATTCAAAAAATTTTGTGCCATAAACTTTTGCTAGAACTGCAAAACCCTTGATTCCGTAGATATAACTTACGATTTTTAAGAATACAAAACCGCTCGAAAAAGCATATGCCATTAAAAATATAACAAACAAAGATAGGCCATCAAATTTTATATTTTTGAAAAAAATATAAAAAGGCACAACCATCGCCAAAAATAATCCAAAAAAGAATAATAGAAATATTATTCCGTGATAAAATTCATCGTAATTTAATGGTAAAATTATTTTATCAATAAATTCAATTTGGCCATTAATTTTAAAGGTTGCGACCGTAGCTAAAAAAATTAAAAAGCTTTCAAAATAAAGTAGAAATGTAAAAAATTTGGTAAATTTAGTTTCGATTTTATGAAAATATTTTATTCCAAAAAAGTGACTAGAAACAATAATGCAAACATAAAAAAACAATATTGTAAATAAGTTTTTACTAAGAATGAGTAGGTTTAAGAAGCTTATTATTAAAACAAAAAATTCTTTAAAATAATTAGCGTTTTTATCGATATTAATTTCAAAAAACCTCTTTGAATAAAATGCAAACAATAGCCAAATAAAACCCACCAGAAATAGAAATAAAATACTTATTTTATCCGCATATAATGAGAGAGAAATGCCTCTAATCGATTCTGAAATTGTGAAAAAGTAAAATTCTTTTACAAAAAAATTCGAAGCCTGAAAGAGATTAATTAAATACAATATTGGGAAAAGGCGATAACAGAAATTATAAAAAGTTTGTGAATACCTAAAAAATCTGAGCGTAAACCAGCTCAACATCGGCAAGAAAGCAACTATGAATAACAATAATTTTCCACTACTCATGCTCAAGAATTAAATTGTGTTTGCTAATAAAAAAGATGCAAATCTTAAAGCCATATTATTCATGGATTCAGATAATAATGCATTAGTATAAATTATAATAATTAATATCCATAAACTCACAACTTGCAAATAATCAATTTTTTTATTTCGAGCATTTTCTTGAAAATCTTTAGTATGCTCCTTCTCGAGGATTGAATCTATTATCTTCATCGCGATATTTAATTGCGCATAATTTGAAAAAATTAGCGCGATTATCATGATTATTCTTAAGCTATATTCCATACTCGCAAGCGCCATATACCAATATCCAAAAAACAAAAATGTCATTGGCAAGCCCGCGATAAAAATTATTACTAATTTAAGCGGTATTCCGCATAAATTATTCGAGCGCACCACCCTAAATATTTTATCAATCGAAGAGCTCTGATAGTTTTTTTTGATATAACTTGCAAAAAGAAATATGAAAAAATTCACAAAGGAAAAATTTAACAAAAAGAAAAAGAGTGATTGCATTGATTCTATTGATTGCATGCCGATTGCAGAAATCATAAAACCAATATTTCCGATCGAAAAAAATGCACAGATTAACTTCAAATGATCTTCTTTTATAAGCCTTACTGAGGAATAAATAACCAAAGAAAAGCCAATCAAAATCATGATTGGCGAGAACTCATATTGAGTGAATAAGAAGTTATTTCCAAAAAAGAAATAGATGAATTTAAGAGTTAAAAATAAACCGATTAGAATTTTTATAAAAAACGCGTCAATTACTAGGAAACTAGCGACTAGGCTGGTACTTTTAATTTTCTCAAAATATTGCCAAAGCGGGAAAAATTTTACGATTAAAGCCAGTGAAAAAAGTATTAAAATCACAAACAAAAACCAAATTTTATCTGATGGAAGTAAGAATAAATTATCAACAATCTTGTCGAAATTTAATTCACCAAAAGTTAAATAAATCGCAAAGAAACAAATTAGAATAAGGATTGAAGATACCGAGCTTAAACAAAAATTTTTGAAGGAAATATTCAATAATTTACTGTTATATGAAATTGTAGCGATTGCAAAAAAAGCAAAGGTGTGTATTTCGATAAATAAATATAAATTAAAGAGATTATTTGATGTCAAAATCCCCACCAAACTGAATAAATTTAGCAAAAAAACTGAATAAAAATTTGCCTGATTTCTTTTATTTAAAGCACTTTCAATGTCGCTTCGATAAAAAATTAACATTAAAAGTTCTAAAAGAATTATCAGGAATAAAAATATCACTCCAATCAAGTCTAGACTGAATTCAAAGGTTATTGATAACAAAGATAATTCGTAATCATTTTTGATTTTTTCGTAAATTAAAATATCGGGAAATATTTTTAAAATCAGTCCAATTAAAATCACCGAACAAGATAAAGCAATTACGAAACAAATGTTTCTAATTTGAAAAATTTGACATAACAAAGAGGCAAAAAGTGGCAAGAAGATCAAGAGATAAATATTGGATATAGTTCCAATTTCCATTGACTGCAATTTAAGGTTAATAACAAGAATTTATAAACAAGAATGAGTCAAATAAAATGCCTTTGAAGCTTGATGCATCTATGTTTATTAAAAATGGTAATCTTTTAATTTAATTAAATATTTCTTAAAATATTTTTATAAGAAACCTAGAAAAAAATTTATTTTTTGTGCTTTTTAATCAATTCAACAAATTCTTCAAATAAATAAAAGCTATCGCTTGGACCAGGTGAACTTTCGGGATGATATTGCACCGAAAATGCTGGTTTATTTTTTAATTTTATGCCTTCAATCGTATTGTCAAAAAGTGAAATATGCGTAACCTCAACATCGCTTGGCAAACTAGATTTATCAACACAAAAACCATGATTTTGACTAGTAATTTCGACTTTTTTTGAACGCAAATCTTGCACAGGATGATTAGCGCCACGATGACCTTGATGCATTTTAATAGTTTTCGCTCCAACCGCTAATGCCAAGAGTTGATGCCCAAGACAAATTCCAAAAAGTGGAATATTCTTTTCTAAAACTTTTTGAATTGTTGGAATTGAATATTTACCAGTTTCAGCTGGATCGCCGGGGCCATTTGATAAAAAAACGCCATCGGGATTTATTTTCTCAATATCCGCAAAAGTTGCGTTCGCTGGAAGAACCTTAACATCGCAACCAACTTGTTTCAAGCATCTCAAAATATTTAATTTTGCACCAAAATCTATGGCAACAACTTTATAAAGATTATCTTTCGAAGAATTATATGCATTATTTCTTTGATCCCAATTGCCTTCATTTTGCCAATCATAAACCTTGTTCTCGCTGGCTTTTGAAGCTAATTCAACGCCATCAAGATCACCAATATTTTTAATTTTTTCATGTGCTTCTTCGATGGATTTCTCAGATAAATTTTCTTCAAAAACTATGGCAATATTTTTAGCTCCATCTTGACGAATTTTTTTGGTGATTTGCCTCGTATCGACGCCCGAAATGCCTGTTAATTTGTGCTTTTTAAGCCATTCGTTAAAACTAATATTGGCACGATAATTCGAAGAATTAGTAATTGGCTCACGAACAATCAAGCCATTGGCGCGCACTTTTTTGGCCTCAATATCTTCATCATTTGCGCCGACATTACCAATATGAGGAAATGTAAAATTAATAATTTGCCCAGAATAAGATGGATCAGTCAAGATTTCTTGATAGCCCGTAACTGAAGTATTAAAACATACTTCTCCAATCGCCAAGCCCTCTTCTCCTATGCCATAACCATAAAATTTTGATCCATCGGCAAAAATTAATACTGCATCTTTGGGTTTTTGATAAAAACTATTTGCGTTTTTCATGTTTTTTTGAATAAATTAGTATTTATAATAATACCAAACTTTTGTCTTTAAAAATTTTGTTAAAAATTCAATTAAAAATCGAAATTGGTATAATTTAAAATTATTTAATAAAATCTGCAATCATCAAATTTATTTATGTCTAAAAAAAATAATCTATTACTTGGAGAGAAAACTGTTTATCAACTAAATCAGCCCGATAAAAAAATTCTCCAAGCCGTTGATAACCCTCATCTTGACGCCGATTATTCGATAAAACTAACCTGCCCCGAATTTACTTCGATTTGCCCAATCACTTCACAGCCCGATTTTGCTCACATAATTATAGATTATGTTCCTAAAAACAAAATCGTCGAAAGCAAATCTTTAAAGCTTTATCTCTTTTCTTATCGCAATCATGGCGCTTTTCATGAGAATTGCACCGTTCAAATTGCCAAAGACATCATTGAGTGCATTAAACCCAAATGGTTTAGAATTTCTGGCTTCTGGTATCCGCGTGGCGGAATTCCGATCGATGTTTTTTTTGAACAGGGTCAATTGCCAAAAAATGTTTTCGTTAAAGAAAATCAATCTTATCAATATATTCCAAGGCATTAATCATGATTATAACCCTTCCAAACATTGATCCCGTTGCTTTCTCAATTTTTTTTATAGAAGTTCGCTGGTATTCTTTAGCTTATATTTTTGGAATTTTATTTACATTTTCGTGGCTTAGTCATTGCAATAAATCGCAAAAATTTTTAAGCGCTAAAGCTCTTGATGATTGGATGGTTTTTGCCATTTTATCCATAATTTTAGGCGGTCGCGTGGGTTATGTTTTATTTTATAATTCATCATATTTTTTAAATAATCCTCTCGAAATTTTAGCCTTTTGGCATGGCGGAATGTCATTCCATGGCGGGCTTTTTGGAGCAATTTTTGGAATGTGGTTTTTTGCTAAAAAATATAAAGTTAATTTTTGGATTTTATGCGATAATTTAGCGGTTTCAGCACCATTTGGATTGCTCTTAGGGCGGATTGCCAATTTTATCAATTTAGAACTTTACGGTCGCCCAACTTATACAAATTTTGGAGTTATCTTTCCTAATTCCGATGGCTTACCGAGGCATCCTAGTCAACTTTACGAAGCTGGCCTTGAAGGTTTAGTTTTATTTACGATTTTAATAACTCTTTATTTCAAAACTAACATAAAAGATTATCCAAAAAAATTAAGTGGAATTTTTTTGGCGGGCTATGGAATCTCTAGATTTATCGTTGAATATTTTCGTGAACCCGATGCGCAAATTGGCTTTCTTTTTGAATTCATAACGATGGGACAAATTTTATCATTTCCCTTGATCATTTTTGGATTTTTTTTACTTTTCTCAAATCCCAAAAAATAATTCACAAAAAACACTAATTATTATTTTCTTTTACTGGTTGTTGATGCTAAAAACATCAATTTCAAAATGACTATTTTTTAAAAATTAATTAAAAAATTTCTTGCTAAATCACCGCTCATTGTCCCTCAAGGACTCAACTCAAAAAACCCCTGCCGAATCAATCAAATAGAGCCTTCAAAAATAATACAATTTTCAATATTCGATTCTTTTAAGCTCGATGGGCTGTCAAGCAAATTATTTAACAAGTCATTAAATTTTCTTCTTTACCAAATTTAAATTTTATATGAATATGATTTACGAAATAACAAAAAATTTTTAAAAGATTAATAGCTCAAATAAATTATAAAATGTCATTTAAACAAACTCGCCATCAAAATACTTTTGAGCTTACAAGAAGCCTAGAAGATTCAGTTTTAATTGACGCAACAGCTAGCAAAAACCTAGATTTCTCGAGCATCTTTAATGTAGTTAATCATAAAAACAAAGATGCCTTTATTTTTTCATCTCAGGAGCAAAGATGATCGAAAAACTTAATCTTAAAAACACTCCTGAAGAACAATTTTCAATTAATGAAACTACTCAATTTAAAACCGAGTTCGTTAATAATTGTGCAAAAATTATTGGCGACGAAACCTGCGATAAATGGCTTAAAAATATCGACATTTTTTCTCAAACCGCTAACGAGATAATCGTTTCCTCCCCTTCTAAATTAAACCGCGACTGGATTAATCGTGAATTTTTTTCAAATAAAACTTTTATCAACTCATTAAAAGCTTTTTATCCAAAAATTCTTAAAATTTCGGCAATTTTTATCGCCAACCAATCTGATAAAAGCCTTGATTTACCAAGCTTAAGCCCACAAAATTCAAATTCGGAAAACAAAGTTCTTAACCTTTCAAAACATGACAATGTTTTTGCATATGGCACTGAACTTAATCCTAAATTTACCTTTCAAAATTTTATTGGCACCAAACACAATAAAATCGCGCTTTCAATGGCAAAAATTGTCGGCGGATGCGCTGAAACTCCGCAACTTTTTGATGATAAAATTCCACTTTTTATTCATGGCAATGTTGGCATGGGAAAAACTCACTTAGCTCAAGCCATCGCTTGGAATATTAAAGAAAACAATAATCGTAAAAAAGTTGTTTATCTTTCTGCTGAAAAATTTATGTTCCATTTCGTGCAATCGATTCGCGCTAACGATGTAATGCTTTTTAAAGAGAAAATGCGCTCAATTGATGTACTAATCGTTGACGATGTTCAATTCATCGCTGGCAAAGATAGCACTCAACAAGAATTCATGAATTGTTTTAATTCTTTGGTTGAAGACAACAAACAAGTAGTTTTGATTTGTGATCGTTGCCCAACCGCTCTGGAAAATATCGATGAAAAACTTAAATCGCGCATTACTGGCGGAATGATTATAAACTTCAGAAGCGCTGATTTCGCTGATCGCGTCGCCATTTTAAAAGGCAAAGCCACACAAATGGGCTTTGAAATTGCCGATGAAATCATCAATTTTGTTGCGCAAAATTTAAAAGGTTCAAATCGCGACTTAGATGGCGCTTTAAAAAAACTTTACGCCGAAAAAATGTTTGGAGACCAAGAAATAACTCTCTTAAGCGCTAGAAATATTCTATCAAATTATTTCAAATCGAATTCTTCTTCTGGAATAAATATCGATAAAATTCAAAAAATAGTTGCCGATTTTTACAATATTAAAATTTCTGATTTAAACTCTAAAAATCGTTCAAAAAACATCGCCATCGCTCGCCAAATCGCAATGTTTTTGTGCAAAAAATTTACTACGGAGAGTTTGAAAAATATTGGAGATAAGTTTGGTAAAAATCACGCCACCGTTATTCATTCAGTTAAACTAGTTAGCGAAAATGAAACTAAATGCTTTAAAACCGCCAATGAAATCAAGCAAATTGAAGAAAAACTAGGAGTTTAGTCATAAAATTTCTTTATCTTTTGTTTTTAAGAAAGACAAAAATTTCTCACCAACTTCTTTTGTGATTATTGTGACAAATGGCGATTGCCAACGCATCCGCCTCATCTTCAGTTTTAAAAGTTGCTTTGGGAAGTAAAATTTTAATCATTGCCTGAACTTGATTTTTATCGGCGCGCCCTACTCCGACGATGGTTTTTTTAACCGAAGTTGCCGAATATTCATTAACCTTAATGCCACAAATTCCTAAAGTTAAAATCAAAGCACCGCGCGCATGCCCAAGCTTCAAAGATGACATTGGATTTTTATTTACGAAAGTCTCTTCAACCGAAGCCTCATCTGGCTTGTAAAGCTGAATAATTTGTAACAAATTTTGATGAAAATGATTGAGTCTTTCGGCCATTTCTTGATCAGGCGAAGAATGAATCGTCGCACAAAAAACAAAACTTAGTGAATTATTTTTGACATCGATAATGCCGATTCCGGTTTTGGTGAGCCCTGGATCAACTCCAATAATTCTCATATTTTAATCGTAAAATTTTTGATTATTTTGCTCCATGGAAATCAACAATTTACTCACCGCAAATCTTTCGCCATATTTTTTCTCAAAATTTTGTAATTTTTTAACAATATTTTGAAGTCCAAGCTTATCGGCATAACGCAAAACTCCGCCTCGAAATGCTGGGAATCCAGCTCCCATAATCATCGCCATATCAAGATAACGCGCATTTTTAACAACATTTTCTTCCAAACATTTTGCAGATTCGTTAATCATCGTCAAAATACAACGCTCGATTATTTCGCTATCATTTATATTATTTTCGGAAGATTTTATTTTATCTTTTATCGAATCAAGAATTTCATAAATCGCTAAATTTTGCGTGGTGATTTTATTATTTTTATCGTAATTATAAAAACCCAAATTCGATTTTTTGCCGAGTAAATTTTTGTGATTTGTATAAATTTCTTGTAAAATTTCAGCGACTTTCATGCGCGAACCGTAGCCATTCTCTAGTGACTGCGCCACTTTGACTCCAACATCAATTCCAACGACATCGGCCAGAACAAATGGACCCATCGGCATACCGAATTGCTCAATTTCAGAATCAATTTTTTTAATCGAAAAGCCATCTTGCAATAAATATGCCGATTCATTGAGATAAGTGAGCAAAATACGATTTACTAAAAATCCGGGAACATCTTTAACAACAATTGGAGTTTTACCTAATTTTTTAGAAATTTTAACGATTGATGCCACAGTTTCGCTCGAAGTTTTTTCGCCATAAATCACTTCAACCAAAGGCATTTTATTGACGGGATTAAAAAAATGCATTCCAACGAAACGACTAGGATTTTCTAGGGCACGCGCCATTTCAGAAATTGATAAGGACGAAGTATTTGAAGCAATTATGGCGTCATTTGGAACTTGCGCTTCAATCTCTTTTAAAATATTTTTTTTAACCGCGATATTTTCAACCACCGCCTCAATAACTAAATCGCTATGATCAAAATTTGTATAATCCAAACCCGCGCTTACATTCGCCATTTTTAAACTCGCTTGATTAGAATTTAATTTACGAATTTTTTGAAGTTGATTAAAAATTTTCAAAATTTGATTGTAGCCAAGGGCAATCGCTTGTTGCGTAATATCCTTAATGCGCACATTAAAATTATAATTAGCAAAAAGCCATGCAATCCCGCCCCCCATGATTCCAGCGCCAAGCAAAGCGACATTTTTAATATCTTTATGCGCGATAAAATCATCAACACCAGCATCTTTTTTTAAAGCCTCGGAGGTGAAATAAATTTCGATTAAATTTTTAGAAATTTCGCCCACCGCTAAGTCGCAAAAAGCATCAAGTTCAATTTTAAAACCACGAGTTCCATAGGTTTTGCGATAAGTTTTTTTTATCACTTCAAGCGCAAAAAATTGTGCCAAATAATGTCCCTTGGTTTTTTCCCACAAATCTTTTTTAGCATAGTAAAAAATTAAATGCTTTTTCATCAATAATGATTCAGTATAAAACCTTCTGCGAACATTGCCGACGCGCCTTGACAAGAATTTATTTTTTTTACCATTCTTAATAATTTCCGTAACAAAAGAACTCAAACTTTCTTCGAGAAATTCTTCATGAATCGCCTCGTCAACTAAGCCAATTTTGTAAGCTTTTTCGCCATCAATTGCCTTGCCGGATAAAATTATTTTCAACGATTCTTCGAGACCAACTAAGGCTGGTAATCTTTGCGTTCCGCCGAATCCGGGGATTATTCCGAGATTGACTTCGGGCAAACCAAGTTGCGTTTTTGGATTAAGAACTGCCACGCGATATTGACACGCCAAAGCCAATTCCAAACCGCCTCCGAGGCATGCACCTTTTATCACCGCAATTGTTGGAATTTCAATTTTAGCTAATTTATTTAAAATTTCTTGTCCGCGCGAAACTTTTTCTCTGGCATCTTTTTCGTCGGTAATCGAGCGAATCTCGTTAATATCGGCGCCCGCGATGAAAATATCTTTTTTGTGCGAAGAAATTAATAAAACGCGAATCGCTTTATTGCCGTCAATTACATTTATGGCACGCTCTAACTCTTCTAAAACATTCTTGGAAAGCTTATTGATTTTCTCGTCGGGTAAATCAAAAATTAAGTTAGCGACTCCGCTTCTATCAATGCTAAAATCAATGCCGTTGGTCATTTTTTAAACGATTAAATTTGTAATGGATTGGTTCAATTTTAATATAAAAATTATCTTTATTACACCTTTTGTATCATGATTTAAACTCTCGATTTTGCAATCAAATTATTATAAAAATTTATACTTTTTTAGAAATTGCAATTGCCGTTTTAGTGGCGAATTTTATAAAAACAGATAATGGCTTATATGCAAAAAAGTCGCGAGCGTTATTGTCGTAAGCTATATCGCGATGATGAATTTCTTCGTCACGAAATTTTTGAATATTTTGTTGTAAATTTTCAAATTCTTTTTTGCCTTTTTCATTAATATTTTCAACGATAAAATCAAGTTCTTTAATTTGCTCTTGATAATGTTCATCGATAACTTCTTCGACGGCCGTTGTGCAAACCATCGCCGATTTTTTATCGATTAATGCCGTCAAAAAACCTAAAGCAAAACCACCAACGCCCCAAATCGGTTGCATCAAGGTTGGACGCACTTTTTTTTGCTTGATTTTTTCATCAAAAAAATTGAAATGCTCGATTTCTTGCGCCTTCATTTCTTCAACGATTTTTAAAGTTTCAAAATCTTTTTTTAACTTTAAAGCGAAAATTTGTCCATCATAAATAACCTTGGCGCCCATCTCTCCAGCGTGGTTAACACGAATTATTTCCGATATTTTTTTAGCATGTGGCATAAATAAATTTAAAAGAATTAAATTGAAATATTTTCAATTAAGCATTTTAATAAGAAAAAAGAAATTAAATCAAACAAATTTATGACAATTACGATTCACAAAAGCGAAGATTTTGAAAAAATGCGCATCGCGGGGAAATTGGCCGGCGAAATTTTAGATTACATCACGCCTTTTGTTGAAGTTGGCGTCACCACCAATTATCTCAATGATTTATGTCATAATAAAATTATCGAAAATAATGCAATACCCGCTCCGCTTGGCTATCATCCTAGGGGCTTCAAATATCCATTCCCAAAATCAATTTGCACTTCAGTTAATGAAATAATTTGCCACGGAGTCCCTTCAAATAGAATTCTTAAAAATGGCGATATTGTTAATATCGATGTAACTGTAATTGTTGAAGGTTGGCATGGCGATTCGAGTAGAATGTATTTTGTTGGAGATAAAGTTTCAATTAAAGCTAAAAAATTAACTCAAGTAACATATGATTGCATGATGTTTGGAATCCAACAAGTTAAACCAGGAGTTAAAATTGGAAACATTGGCTATGCAATACAAGAGCATGCCGATAAAAACGGATTTTCAGTAGTTCGAGATTATTGTGGACACGGAATCGGCAAGGTTTTTCACGCCGAACCGAGTGTTTTGCATTATGGTAAAAAAAATGAAGGCATAGTTCTTCAGGAAGGAATGTTTTTTACAGTTGAGCCAATGATTAATGAGGGTAGTCATTATAGTAAAAAAGATGAAATTCTTAAAAACGATCCAGTTTTATATGAATGGACAGTTATCACGGCCGATAAAAACAACTCAACGGGAAAAAGATCATTATCGGCACAATTTGAACACACAATCGGCGTCACCAAAGACGGTTTTGAAATCTTCACCGCTTCGCCAAAGGGCTTAGATTTCCCACCTTATAAATTAGGATAAAAATAACTTAGTTAAATCCAAAGTAAAAATAAAAACTTCGGGGTTTATCTCCCCCGCTTTTCGGGGGAGCTATAGCCCGAAAGCGTTACGAGTTCTTTTATAAAATTTAGGTGGCAAGACCTCAAGGGGGGAGCTAGAACCCGAAGGCTTTTTTAAAGTTTTTTAAAAATGCGAAGATGATAAGTTAACTAAAATGTCCATAAAAATGTCCAATTATGTCCAATTATTGAGGTGAAAAAAGATTTTATATTTTAATTAATTAGCAATTTATTTTGAATATGTTTGACGATTTCGCCTTATCCCCCAAGCCACCAAGCCACCAGCTATTACTGAAAAAATTGAGCCAAGCAATACTCCGATTTTAGCGTCGTCGAAATTTTTTAAATCATTCGAAAAAGCCAATGAAGCGATGAAAAGACTCATGGTAAATCCTATTCCAGTGAATAAACTAGCACCGTAAAATTCGATCCAATTAGTGCCTCTCGGCAATTTGGCAAAGCCTAATTTTAGCGATAAAAAAGCGCTTAACATCACGCCAATTTGCTTGCCGAAAAATAATCCAAAAGCAACTCCACCAATTATCGGCGATAAAATTTGTTGCGAAGAAAAGCCTTCGATGCGCACGCCGGAATTAGCAAAAGCAAAAATTGGTAAAATGAAAAAATTGACCGTCGGTGAGATTTTGTGAGCGATTTTTTCTAAAAAATTATTTTTACCAATTTTTAAGGGAATAAACATCGCCAAAATTACTCCCGCCAAAGTGGCGTGGAGCCCTGATTTTAATATCATCAACCACAACATCAATCCACATAAAATATATAGAAAAATTTTCGAAGAATTGCGCGAATTTAAAATCATCAAACCAACAATCGCTAAGCAAGCATAGCCCAAATAAAATATTTCTATATTTTTAGAATAAAAAATGGCGATAATTAAAATGGCGATGAGGTCGTCAATCACCGCGAGCGCGACAATAAAAATTTTTAAAGAATCGGAAAAAGTTTTGCCAAAAAGCGTGATAAAACCATAAGCGAAAGCGATGTCGGTGGCACAAGGAATCGCCAAACCGCGCATATTTTCTGGAATATTGCGATTGAAATATAGAAAAAATAACATTGGCACAACGACTCCTCCAACCGCACAAATCAAAGGAAGCGCCATTTTTTTCTTTGAAGAAAGTTCGCCAATTAAAATTTCTGATTTTAATTCAAGTCCGATTAAAAAAAAGAAAATCGCCATTAAAAAATCATTGATCCAATCACGCAAAGTCAAGGCTTTATAAAATCCTAAAAACTCTAAATTTAAATCAATATTTTGATTAAAAAATTGTTGATAGATTTCAAAATTTTCAGAATTGGAAACAATTAAGGCGCAAAATGTGGCGAAAATTAAGGTTAAACCAACCGCCATTTGTGATTGAAAAAAACTTTTTAATAAGCTTTTTTTAAAAATTTTTTTCATGAATTTTTTAGATTAAAAAGAAAAATTTTCACCGAGATAAACCTTACGTACATCTTCATTGTCAATGATTTCTTGACGATTACCAGAAAATAAAATTTTGCCATCATAAACTATATAAGCCCTGTCAACAATCGACAAAGTTTCGCGGACATTATGATCGGTAATTAACACGCCGATGCCACGATTGGCAAGATGCGAAACCATCGCCCGAATATCATTGACCGCAATTGGATCAACGCCGGCGAAAGGCTCGTCCAAAAGAATAAAAGATGGATCAGTTGCCAAAGCGCGAGCGATTTCGGTACGCCTTCTTTCTCCGCCCGAAAGCGCCAGCGCGTGCGATTTACGAATGTGAGTGATTGAAAATTCTTCGAGAAGTTTTTCTAATTTTTCTTGTTGTTTATTTTTATTTGGCTCAACAATTTGCAAAACCGCCATGATATTTTCTTCAACATTCATGCCTCGAAAAATTGACGCCTCTTGAGGCAAATAGCCAATTCCGAGCTTCGCTCTTTGATGAATTGCTAAATTAGTTATATCGATTTTGTCAAGAAAAATATTGCCATTATCAGCGCCAACCAAACCAACAATCATATAAAAAGTTGTAGTTTTGCCAGCACCGTTGGGACCAAGCAAGCCAACGACTTCGCCCTGCTTAATTTCAATAGAAATATCACGAATTACTAATTTATTGCCATAAGATTTCGAGACATTTTTTGCGTATAAAGTTTTTTTTATCATTATTTTTTAAAATATTTTTTTTGTTCTTTTATATCGTCGCCGATTGTTATAGTTACTCGATCATCGCCACTTTTTTTATCATCTTTTTTAAGATTATCGCGATTTTTTTGACCAACAAAATTACCTTTTTTAGTTTTTAAATCATAAATAAATTTATCGCCAGTTAAAATTGAAGTGCCGTTATTTACGATAACATTTTTTTCAAGAATAAAAATGTTTTTATTTGGATAAAAATTTGCCAAATCAGAGCTTGCAACAAACTCATCATTGAACATTTTAACATCACCAAAGGCTTTAATTTCTTTAATATTTGAATTATTTTTTATCTCAGATTTATCGCTCACTTTATCAACATAAAATACTTCCATTTTATTTGAAAGAAGCGAGGCGTCATCTCTTTCAACGACCACATTTCCTAAGAAATCAATTTTTTTAGATTTTTGCTTGATATCAATGATATCAGATCTTATTCTAGTTGGTGTATTTTTGGCTTTGCGTTGTTTTTCTTGAGCGTTGGCATCAAATTTAACAAACAAACAAATTATCAAAATTGATATTAAAAAAATGTATAGTTTTTCTAAAAATAAAAACATTATTTTGTTGCTAGCGATTACATTGATTATTGCTTTTAGTGGTTCGTCTTTAGCGAAAAAAACCAAAAAAATTGCCAAATTTGATCCATCTGAATTTAATACAAATTTCAAAAACTACAATCAAAAAATCGTTATTGTAAGTAATTACAATCAAAACATTGCCGAATTTATGGTTGCGCTAGCCAATACACCCGAAAAACAAAGCTACGGTTTAATGAATCTAAATTCTCTTCCCGAAAATTTGGGCATGCTTTTTTTAAAAAATGAACCACAACAAATTTTTATGTGGATGAAGAATACCATAATTCCGCTAGACATGATTTTTATTGATGCGGATTTCAAAATTAATTACATCGAGAAAAACACTAAGCCATTTTCTCTCGACACAATATCTTCTAAAGAAAATTCGATTGGAGTCCTTGAAATTAATGGTGGGATGGCCGATAAATTAAAAATTAAAGAAGGCCACAAGATTTTAATTATGCCCCCTGAATTATGAAAAAATTTATTATCACCGAAAAGCTTTGTAACAATTTAAAAAATAGTAATTTTTTATGGTTAAATTTTATAAAAAATTCCCAAAAAAATGATGAAAAAAATTTACAAATTGTTCAAGAAATTATTAAAGATGTACAAAGCCGTGGTGACCAATCAATCATAGAGTTAACCAACAAATTTGATAAAACCAACGCAACAAAAATCGCTGATTTAATTATCTCAAAAAAAGAAATTTTTGAATCCGAAAAAAAAGTTGATAAAGCCGTTAAAGAAGCTTTAAAATTTGCCAAAAAACGCATTGAAATTTATCACAAAAAACAACTTCCAAAAGATTTTTCATTTAAAGACTCAACCGGTACGACTCTAGGCAATATATGGAAACCAATTCAAAGAATTGGCGTTTATGTTCCCGGTGGAACGGCGTCTTATCCGAGCTCAGTTTTAATGTCAGTTATTCCCGCTCAAATTGCCGGAGTTAAAGATATTTGTCTTTTTGCGCCATCAAATAATGGCGAAATAAATCCCGCAGTACTTTACGCTTCGAAGCTTTGTGGCATAAACTCGATTTATAAAATTGGCGGTGCGCAAGCGATTGCCGGAATGTGTTTTGGCACTAAATCAATCGCATCCGTTGATAAAATTGTTGGGCCGGGAAATGCTTTCGTTGCCAACGCTAAAAAAATACTTTACGGCACGGTTGGCATTGATATGATCGCTGGCCCGACCGATATTACAATAATCGCCGACGCCACCGCCAATCCAAGCTGGATTGCAGTTGACGCTCTTTCGCAACTTGAGCATGGCAACGATTCTAAAGCTTTTATAATTTGCGATAACGCAGAATTTGCCGATAAAATTATCGCCGAAATCGAAATATATTCCAAAAAATTGCCTCGAAAAAAAATCATCGAACAATCTTTAAAAAACTCTGCCATTTTTGTTATTAAAAATATCGATGAAGCCCATTTTATAAGCAATATTATTGCTCCCGAACATCTTGAAATTTGCACCAAAAATTCTCAAAAAATCATGAAAAAAATTAATAATGCGGGGGCAATTTTTTTAGGAAATTACACTCCCGAAGCAATTGGCGATTATGTTGCCGGTCCAAGCCATACTTTGCCAACATCGGCCAGCGCAAGATTTGCCAGCGGATTATCAGTTTATGATTTTTTAAAAAGAATCTCTTTGATTTCTTGTACTAAAAAATCTTTTTTTAATTTAAGTACACCAACAGCGGTTTTAGCTAAATGCGAAGGATTAAACGCCCATCAACTCAGCATCGACATCAGAAAATCATGATAAAGCCACTTTTAAAAAAAACCTTTATTGTTATTTTGATTTTAGGCATAATTTCTTGTAAATCTAAAGAAGAAAAAATAACCGCCGAATCCCTTTATTTAAATGCTTTTGAGGCGCTTAAAGACAAAGATTATTCCAGCGCTTCTGAGGCTTTTGAAAAAATTGACGATGAATTTCCTTTTACCAAATGGTCGATAAAAGGTCAAACTATGGCGATTTACGCCAACTACAGACTCAACGAGTTTGAAAAAGTAATCCAACTCGCCGATGATTTTACCAAACTTCATCCAACTAGCGAATATGTGCCTTACGCCCTTTATATGAAAGGCTTAAGCTATTACAATAAAATTCCTTCAATTGACCGCGCGCAAGATTATACACACGAAGCTTCATTGGCTTTTCGTGAATTAATCGCTAAATTTGGCGACAATGAATATGTCATCGACGCCAAAGAGAAAATTGTTTTTATCGACGAACATTTGGCGGGTTCAAAAATGTCGATAGCGCGCTATCAAATGGATTCACAAAATTATGTCGGCGCCATCAAAAATTTTAACGAAGTCATATCGCGCTATCACCATACAAATCAAGTTCCCGAGGCCAATTATCGATTGATTGAAATTTATTTTCGCATTGGCATGAAAGAAGAAATATCGGATATTATTAAAACATTAAAAGAGGT
>Ga0209596_1001012_pt1 | contig 24925 bp, 20 predicted proteins | sample M_130807_MF_Meta_FD_187314 | JGI IMG/M metagenome (GOLD analysis project Ga0209596, IMG submission 187314) | Freshwater microbial communities from Lake Montjoie, Canada to study carbon cycling - M_130807_MF_MetaG (SPAdes) (version 2) | ecosystem: Environmental > Aquatic > Freshwater > Lake...
CTTCTAGCCCTAGATGCAACTGCATTTTTTGAACGTGGCATAGTATTAATTTTTTACGTAAACGATTTTAAATACGCGTTTACTGATTTTTAAAATGAGGTGGTTTTTAAATAAACGCGTAGTTTATCCTTTTAAACGTAATAAACGTAGAACAAAATCTTTGTTTGGTGCACTCACCATACCTTTTTTGCTCATTGCTCTTTTACGCTTTTTTGATTTTTTTGTTAAGATGTGACGTTTGAAAGCTTTCTGGAAAGTGATTTCTCCAGTACCAGTCACCTTAAAGCGCTTTTTTGCGCTAGAATTGGTTTTTACCTTTGGCATGTTAAATAATCTAATTAAGATTACACCCTGCTGGCGGTTTCGAACAGACGAAACACTTGTAAGGCCCTACGGGAAATATCCGATTTTTTCGGATGGCAAAGGTAAGGTATTGTAAACAAAAATCAAAAGGCTAATTCGTGTATAACAAAAATATTTTCTACAATAAAAATTACAAGTTAACTGCTTCTAAATAATTGAAAATCAAATTTTTAGACCTCTATAAATTAAAAAACAGCAACTATTACGTTGCTGTTTCCTAAAAACAAAATTACCTTTTATCCTTTCTTCTTTCCTGTTTTTGGTGTGAATATGGCAAACATTCGCTTTCCTTCTAACTTAGGCATACTCTCTAAAGTACCTGCATCGGCTAGTCTTTCGGCAAATTTTAGCAATAATAATTGTCCACGATCCTGGAACATAATTGCACGTCCTTTAAACTGAACGTAAGCTTTTACTTTGTTACCATCTTTTAAGAAATTCTCAGCATGTTTAGCTTTGAAATTAAAATCATGGTCATCAGTGCCTGGTGTAAAACGAATTTCTTTTACTTCACTTTGCTTGGAATTGGCTTTCATTTCCTTTTCCTTTTTCTTCTTCTCGTATAAGAATTTCTTATAGTCGATTACTTTACAAACTGGGGGATCTGCTGTTGGAGAAATCTCTACAAGGTCTAATTCTTGCTCTTGTGCAATTTTTAAAGCGTCTGCTGTTGGGTAAACACCTACTGTAACATTGTCGCCTACTAAACGAACTTGTAATACACGAATTCTTTCGTTAATGCGATGTTCAGGCTCCGGTTGCCTGTTAAACCTGGGGTTAAATCTTCCTCCGCCTCTTGGTGGTAATGCCATTAAAACTTGTTTTGTGAATAATTATTTATTGATAAAGATATAAATAAAGCTGACTATTCTGGTGATTTACGATTATCTATTTCATCAACCACTAATTCTACGAACGAATCAACAGATTGTACACCCAAATCTCCTTTTCCCTGGCGGCGAACAGCTAATTGGTTTTCAGCAACTTCTTTTTCGCCTATTACTAGCATGTAAGGTACGCGCATCAACTCTGTATCACGGATTTTTTTTCCAATCTTTTCATTTCTATCATCTATTTCTACCCTTACACCCGCTTTGCGGAGTTTTGCTTTAACAGCAATAGCATAGTCTTGAAACTTTTCACTGATTGGCAAAATTTTCACTTGCAATGGCGCTAACCATACTGGAAACTTACCAGCATAATGCTCTAGAAGGAATCCAATAAATCTTTCGTGTGTACCTAATGGTGCTCTATGAATGATTAATGGCGTTTCTGGCGCATTGTCTTTATTAGTAAATTCTAATTTAAATCGACGTCCTTGCGCAAAATCAACTTGGTTGGTTGCCAAAGTAAATTCTCTACCAATAGCACTCCAAATTTGTACATCAATTTTAGGTCCATAAAATGCGCCTTCATCGGGTACTTCAACATATGGCGTTCCTGATTCTTTTAATACTTGACGTACCATTTCTTCGGTTTCTAACCATAATTCAGGTTCATCAATGTATTTTTTACCCAGTTTTGCTGGATCGTGTAAACTTAAACGCATTACATATTTGTCAATTCCAAAAATTTCAAAATACTTAAGATACATATCATTCACCGCCCTAAATTCTTGTGCAAATTGTTCTTTACTGCAATAGATATGTGCATCATTCATATGCAAACAACGAACACGCATTAATCCAAACAGTTCTCCACTTTGCTCGTAGCGATAACAAGTACCATATTCTGCTAAACGCAATGGCATTTCTTTGTAGCTACGCAATTCAGCCGAAAATATTTTGTGGTGGTGCGGACAATTCATTGCCTTTAAATAGTACTTAGTACCATCCATTTCCATGGGTGGATACATACTTTCTTGGTAATAAGGTAAGTGTCCGCTAGTAATATATAAACTCTCTTTGGCTATATGTGGGGTAACTACCCTTTTATAACCTGCTTCTTCTTCGGTTTCTTTGGCTAGTCTTTCTAATTCTTCAATAATAATGGTACCATTAGGCATCCACAAAGGCAAACCTGGTCCTATATCATCATCCATTGTAAAAATGCCTAACTCTTTACCTAATTTACGGTGGTCGCGCTTTTTGGCTTCTTCCAACATTAATAAATAGGCATCTAACTCATTTTTATTAGGAAATGTTACCCCATAAATACGGGTTAACATTTTGTTCTTTTCGTCTCCTTTCCAATATGCGCCAGATATACTAGTTAGCTTAATGGCTTTAATTACGCCAGTACCCGGAATATGTGGTCCTCTACACAAATCGGTAAATTGGCCTTGGGTATAAAAACTTATTTCGCCATCTTGTAAACCTTGTAATAAATCTAGTTTGTATTCGTCGCCTTTATCAGCAAAATATTTAATAGCGTCGGGCTTTGAAATGGTTTGACGGATATAGGGATTGTTCTGTTTTACCAATTCAACCATTTTAATTTCAATCTGGCGAAGGTCTTCGTCACTCATTTGTTTGCCACCTAAATCCATATCGTAGTAAAAACCTCTTTCTAAAGCTGGTCCTACCCAAAACTTAACGCCTGGAAATAAAGATTCAACGGCTTCTGCCATTAAATGCGCTGATGAATGCCAAAATGTATTTTTTCCTTCTGCATCATCCCAGGTTATTAATTGTAAAGAGGCATCTGCTGTTATAGCACGAGATGCATCCCATACTTGGCCATTTACTTTGGCTGCCAATACTTTTCTGGCTAACCCTTCACTAATAGACTTGGCAATGTCTAAAGAAGAAATTCCTTCTTGGTATTCTCTAGTTGCGCCATCTGGAAAACGAATCTGTATCATGTATTTATATCGAATCTTAATGTGATAAGGGAAACAAAAATACAAAATTGCAGTCAGACTTTCCCTTACTAAGTATTTATTATAATGAAAACCTTAACGGTTCTTTAGTAAGTTAACGTAGATTGCTGCTGTAGTTTTGTACCATGAGATTGAATTTTACCCTTCTTTTTCTTTTATTGTTTGCTTTTACCGCCCAATCCCAAAAACTCACAGGGATTTGGAGGGGATATTTTAGTTCGTCTAATGGAATCTACCGCGAAGGGATTAAAGAAGAAATGTATAAATACGAAATTCAAATAGAGCAACAACAAAACAATGCAGTTAAAGGAGTTACCTATTCATATAAAACCACCATTTTTTATGGTAAAGCAACCATTCAAGGGATTTATTCGCCTAATTCTAAATCAATAATTTTAAAGGAAACGGGTTTAGTTGAACTTGAAATTGGGGATAAAAGTCAGCCTTGCTTGATGACTTGCTATTTAGATTATTCAAAAATTGGCAAACTCGAAGTGCTACAAGGAACATTTATATCAACTAATGTAAAAGACAAAGGTGATTGTGGTGCTGGTAAAGTTTATTTAGAACGAGTGCCTGTATCTGATTTTAAATTAGAAGATTTTTTAACTAAAAAGAAACCAACAGACTCTACTAATAATAATTCTAAAACACCACTCAAACAAAATAGTACCGTTACTAACGCTTCAAAAATTAGACCAGGTGCAGAAGCTAATTTAATACCTAAAACGACTACAGGAATTTTAAAAGATTTGAGTATGGAGAAAAAGAATATTCCAGCTCCCACAATTGTACAAATAGACACTGTAGTTCCTCCTACTCTAAAGCCTAAAGTGAATAACAAATTAATTTTACCTAAAGTATTAGTAGAACGAGAAAATCATTTGGTTCGTACTATTCAAACATCCGAAGAAAATATACAAATTGAACTATTTGATAATGGCACAATTGACCATGACTCTATTTCAGTTTTTGATAATAACAAACAGGTAATAATAAATGGCGAATTAAGTTATACGCCAATCAAACTAAATATTAAATTTTCTGCGGATGATAATAAACACGAGTTAATTATGGTGGCAGAAAATCTAGGTGAAATACCACCCAATACTGCATTAATGGTTATTACTGCAGGTAAACTACGGTATGAAGTTTTCTTAACTTCTACCGAAGAAAAAAATGCCAAAGTTATTATAGAATATACCTCAAAAAAATAATTAGAATTTCAAATTCCAAGTAACGGATGGAATAATTGGAAACAATGACACCTGTTTAGCAACTACCGTTAAATTTCCAGTTGATACACTACCCTCTTGATCGAAATAAATAAAATAAGGATTCTTTCTACTATAGATATTATATACACTAAACACCCAATTAGTAGTAGTTTTGCTGTTTGATTTATGCTTAGGTGTATAAGTGGCGGCAATATCTAATCGATGATAATTTTCCATCCTGTAGGCGTTGATTCGGCTATATTCTTGTGAGAGCGTCCCATTAATAAAATAGAATCTTTCTGGGATTGAAATAGCACTTCCTGTTCCATAAACAAACACAGACGACAAACGCCATTTTGAATTTAGTTCGTAATTGGTTACAAAAGATAAATCGTGTCTGCGATCATTTCTACTTGGATATTTAATACCGTTATTTAAATCTTTAAATTGTCGCCAAGTATAACTTAATGTATAACCTATCCAACCTGTTAGCCTTCCTTTAACTTTATTAATAAAAAATTCGGCACCATAACTCCAACCCTTTCCAAATACAAACTCTTCTTCGGGATCTTTTAGTGATGGTGTGTATCCTTCTTTGTATTCTATTTGGTTTTCCATTGTTTTATAATAGAGTTCTACAGAGGTTTCAAACATCCCTTCTTTAAAATTTCTAAAATAACCCAATGCATACTGCCAACTCATTTGTGGCTTTACACGAATGGTACTTGGTACCCATAAATCTGTTGGAAGTGTAGTACCTGCATTGGTTACTAAATGTATATACTGTAAATTATTAGTGATAGCTGCTTTAAGAGAACTCTGTTCATTGAATTCGTATCTTAGAGTAGCACGAGGTTCGAAACCTCCATAGGCTTTAACTGTTTGACCTTTTGCATACACTGTGCTATCAATTTTATTGCCATTAATATCGCGGACATAATTTGTGTAAGATCCAACTTGTTGAAAACTACTATATCTAATACCTAGATTAATTTTGATGTTTTTATTAACGTCCCAATCGTCTTGCAAATAAATAGCATATTCATTCGCTTGTTTTTTATTAGCATTTTGTGGGGCAAACACTACACTATCTTGGTTTGCTGTAAAAAGATTCGGCAAAAAAGTATGGAAAGTATACTGTGCGCCAAACTTAATTTTATGTTCGGTGGATGCATAATAATCAAAATCTGTTTTGGCATTTAAATCACGTATACCTGAAGATAATTTGATATTGAAATCTCTTTGCTTTCCATTGAGTTCAAATTTATAATCATTATATACCAAGGTTGTATTGGAAAATAATTTTTTATTGAAAACATGATTCCATCTTAGTGTGGCGGTGGAATTTCCCCAAGGTATTTCTGTATTAAAATTTCGTTTGGCATTATTGAAATTAAATTTATCTCTACCAAAATAACCACTTAAATACAAATGGTCTTTTTTAGAAATTTGATAATTCATTTTAGCATTTAAATCATAGAAATAATAACCAGAACCATAATAGTCACTCGTTTTTTTAATGAACGGTTTAGCTAATGCATCTGCATAAGTTCTTCGTGCAGAAATCATATAAGAAGCTTTATTTTTTTTCAACGGCCCTTGAATAGAAAACCTTGACGCTATTAAGCCAACACCAATATCCACCTGTGTTTTATTAGTATTTCCTTCCTTCATAGCCACATCAACAACCGATGATAATCGACCACCATATTGGGCAGGCATGCCTCCTTTTATAAGTGTTACATTTTTTATTGCATCGCTGTTGAAAATACTAAAGAAGCCAAATAAATGCCCTGTATTGTATACAACTGCATCATCTAATAAAATTAAATTTTGATCGGGGCCACCTCCTCTTACGTAAAATCCTGCATTACCTTCTCCTGCATTACGAATACCAGGTAATAATTGTAAGGTTTTTAAAATATCTACTTCGCCTAAGAATGCAGGAATTGCCTTGGCCGTATTTACATTTAATTCAAACTTACCCATTTGGGCTGTTTTGATATTATTGTCTCTTTTTTTTGCAACAACAGTTACATTATTAATTAATGCAGAATTTGCTACCAAATTGAAATCTATTAGCTGGTTATTATGTAAATCTACAACCAATATTTTAGGTTGATAACCTATGAAGGAGCATAAAAATTCATACTTGCCATTCGTTAATGTAATAGAATAAAAGCCATATTGATTACTAACAATTCCTTTGCGTTCTTTGGGAATAGATAAATTGGCTCCAATTAAGGTTTCGCCTGTTAAACTATCTTTAATATAACCGTTGATGGTATATTTCTCTTGAGCAATAGTTAATATGTTTAAACAAATAAGTAAAACAACTAATAAATACCTTTTATTCATAAATACTAAACACTTAATGTGCAACAATGTTCTTTAAAAAAAATGTTATTGTGCGATAACAAAACTGAGCGTATCTCTAATTTCTGCACAAGGTGTATTAAGTTTTGGTGAATAGGGATTTTTTCCATCAGATATTTGACTAATCCAATAAGCCCCTTGATCGTCGAAAGAATTGGCACAGTAATAATGAAACAATACAATTTGATTGTACTGAACTGTTCTAATTAAATCATACAATTGGTCACTAATCATTTGAAAAGACCTTCTTTTTGCTGATAAATCTTTTTCTCTTAGTAAGCCTTGTATTTCTGCTGAAATTCCTTCCGTATAGGTTTTAGCCGTATTAATTAAATTAGAATCGCCTTGAAATTGTAATTGGCTTAATTGTAAACTATCTGAAGCCAACATCAATAAACGGGCAGTTTGTGCAATCCCAGTATCTTTTTCAGCAATAAACTGGTCTTTTAGGTTGAAATAAGCCTTCAACAAGTAATTAAATGACTCATTAAAAGCCTTTGAATTGGTTGTTTTTAATAAAACTTCCTGTTTTGTACCGGATTCTACCTCTTTTTTTTCGTTTTGACAACTACATGAAACAAGAAAAAAAACCATAAAACAAGCTAAAAACTGCTTCATAAGAAAAAATTTATGTTACAAATTTAAAGCAAATTGCATTGGGAGCATATTGCAATTACCTTTGCGGCCTTAAATACTTGTTAAGAGATGCTGATAGGATTACAAAATGTAACATTTGAGTTTGGTGCTAGGGTAATTGTTGAAGATGCAACATGGCATATTCAACCCGGTGACCGTATTGGTTTGATTGGTTATAATGGAACTGGTAAATCAACTTTATTAAAGGTTTTGGTAGGTGAATATCTTCCATCGAAAGGAACTGTAGAAAAAAGTAAAGAAACCACCATTGGCTATTTACACCAAGATTTATTGAGTTTCGACACTAATGAAAATATTACTGAAGTTGCTTTGAGTGCTTTTGAGAGGGTTCGTCAACTAGAAAAAGAAATAGAAATCCTTGGTATTGAATTAGAGAATGATTCAGAAAACGAAACCATTCTTATTAAATATACCGATGCCTTACATGAATTAGATGTATTGGATGGTTACAATATTCACCACAAAGCAGAAGAGGTTTTACACGGACTAGGATTTAGTAATGAAGACTTAGTGCGCCCATACAAAGAATTTAGTGGAGGATGGCGTATGCGGGTATTGTTGGCAAAAATGATTTTACAACAACCCGATGTTTTGTTGATGGATGAACCGACGAACCACTTAGATCTTCCTTCTATTGAATGGCTTGAAAAATATTTAATCCACTACAAAGGCAGTGTGGTGATTGTTAGTCACGATAAGTTTTTCTTGAATAGAATGGTCAATAAAATTGTTGAAGTATACCAACAACAAATACATATTTATACTGGCGACTACGAATTTTACGAGCAAGAGAAAATGATTCGAATTGATATGCAACAAAAAGCATTCGAGAATCAGCAAGATTATATTCGTCAACAAGAAAGATTTATTGAAAGATTTAAAGCAAAAGCAAGTAAAGCAGCTCAAGCACAGAGTGTACAAAAACGCTTAGATAAAATTGATAAAATAGAAGACGTTCAATTAGAAAGACCCGATTTAAGAATCAATTTTCAATTAGACAAAGTACCAGGTAGAACCTTGGTGTCTTTAAAAAATGTTAGTAAGCATTTTGGTAAAATTAATATTGTTGACTGTACTAATGCAGAAATTGATAGAGGCGATAAAATTGCCTTGATTGGCGCTAACGGAAAAGGAAAATCAACCGTATTGCGTATGGTTGCAGGAACAGAAGATTTTACCGGAGAGCGTGTTTGGGGGCATAATGTAGAAGAAAGTTTTTATGCGCAACACCAGTTAGAAGCATTAAACATGACGCATACTATCATGGAAGAAATGCAAAACAGTGGTAGTAAAAAAAGCGATGCAGAATTGCGTAGTTTAATGGGTGCTTTTCTTTTTGGAGGCGATGATATTGATAAAAAAATACGGGTGTTAAGTGGTGGAGAAAAAGCAAGGGTGGCACTAGCGAAAACAATTGTAAGTAAGGCAAATTTTTTAATACTTGATGAACCTACTAACCACTTAGACATGCACTCTGTTGAGTTATTAGCTGAAGCATTAAATAAGTATGAAGGCAGTTATATATTGGTAAGTCACGACAGGTATTTTATTTCAAAAACAGCCAATAAAATTTGGGAGATTGTAGACAATCAAATAAAGGAATTTAAAGGCAGTTATCAAGAATGGATTGAATGGAATGAGCGTATGGCAAAAATTGGTGCTGAAAATGCCAAGAATGAAAAGCCTGAGCAAAAAGCTTCACAACCTATACCTGCGCCTGTTGCAAAACAAGTTGAAAAAAATCCTATCAATAAAGACCAACAAAAAGAATTACAACAATTACAAAAACTATTACAACAATTAGAAAGCAATTTGAATAAAGCAAAAACAGAAAAACTTCGCATTGAAGAAGCAATGGGCGACCCTTCTAATTATTCCGATAAATCTAAATTTGTACAATTAGAAATAGACTATAAAAAAACACAGGCTGAATGGAATAGCTTAAATCAAGATTACGAACAAACGTTTGAAAAAATAATGGAACTGGAAACAACTGCTTGATTATAACTATAAATGAATTTATAGTATCTTGCAAATACAATAATTAATTATGGAATCAAACCTACCAATTGTTGGAATAGTAATGGGAAGCGATAGTGATCTATCTATTATGCAAGACGCAGCTGAAATTTTAAAGCGTTTTGACATTCCTTTTGAGTTGACCGTAGTATCTGCACATCGTACGCCTGCTCGTATGGTAGAATACGCTAACAAAGCTATTAGCCGTGGATTAAAAGTAATTATTGCAGGCGCTGGTGGTGCCGCACATTTACCTGGCATGATTGCCGCCGTTACTACCCTACCTGTAATTGGTGTTCCAATAAAATCATCTAATTCTATTGATGGATGGGATTCTGTTCTTTCCATTTTACAAATGCCTAATGGCGTGCCAGTTGCTACAGTAGCTTTAAATGCTGCTAAGAATGCTGGAATTCTAGCCGCTCAAATTTTAGGCACTAGCAATGCTACAATTGCAAATGCACTAGTAGAGTATAAAAATGAAATGGATAATGCGGTGACTTCAAAAATTAAATTACTACAAAAAGACTGGCCTAACCAGTTTGATAAATAGTGCTTATTTAATGGCAAGCACACTAAACTGCATTTCTAATGTATTAGATGCCCGATAAATTAGGTTGATAAAATCTTTACCGTATAAAGCATAAAAATCTCCCATATTTGCTTCCCTTTCTTGTAAACTATTATTAGGATACAATGCCGTTTTTAAATTAGTTATTTGTCTCTTAGCAACTTGAAATTTTTCTTTTTCTGCGCTTAATAATTTCTTCTGTAGCGCTAGTATTTTTTTGGTTGATTGAATTTCTAGTGCGTTTACATGGTCGTTCAAACTCTTATCAACTGAATTTGCTTTTTCTTTTAAAGATTCATACAACAACTTACAATTAGCTAATTCAGTTGCAAGATCTAACATGGCTGCAGTATCTCTTTTAACAATTGTATTTAATAATAATTCTGCCGATTGAAACAAGTCAGGTTCGTTGAAACCTAATTGTTTCATTTTACTAAACTGCGCTTGGGTTAAACACAAAAATGAATTCCGCAAAACCAATACTGGATAAGGAATACCGCAATGATTGAATAGATTTTTTAATTCTAACCAATAGGCTAATTCACCGCCACCACCAATAAAAGCAATATTAGGCAATACTGTTTCTTGGAATCCACCACGTAGAATTACATTCGCACTAAATCGATCAGGGAAATTATTTAATTCATTTAAAATTTCTGATTCAGTGAATTGTAAGTTTAAGGTTTGAATGGTATACATTCCGTTTACTAACTCAATCCTTTCGCGGTGATTATCTATCAAATAAAATAAATTAATCGTTCTGCCAGTAGCCTGAACTTTATAGTGTTGTTTTAAAGCACTAATTGTTTCTGCAATAATTGTATGTGAAAAATTTTCAACTAATTCCTTTTTTACAACTGATTGATAAGCCGATTTTAGTTTTGCATTATCTGGAATTAACACAACCAATCCATAATCAGCAAATAAATGATTCACCAATTCAAGTGTGGCTTGTTGTATGGTTTTTCCTAAAGTATAAACTTGCTTAAATACATTTACTAATTCTAGACCTGAAGTATGTATGGCAATTTGTCCTTCAATGGCATTAATTAATTGTAAAAAAGATTTATCAACTTTCATTCTACCAACAGCACCAGTTTGATTGGTTTTCCAAACTAGTTCTTGACCACCCAAATTAATTTTACCCAATTCATCTAAATCGGCGTCTTCACTACCCATATAATAAACAGGTACAAAATTGTATTCAGGCATTTTGTTTTGAAGCATTTCTGCTAATTTAATGGTATGCAGAATTTTGTAAATGAAATACAAAGGACCTGTAAATATATTGGGCTGATGTGCTGTTGTAACTGTAAAACTAGTAGGCTTTAATAGCGATTCAATATTAGCTTTTGTTTTGGTCGAAATATCAATTCCAGCATATTGTTCCGTTAATACCTCGACTAATAATTTTCTTGGTGTATCAAATGATTTTCTTGCTTCAATGGCTGATTGAATACCTAATAAATCAGGTGTATGTGCATAAAATGGACGCAGTGTTGGGGACTGTGAAATATAATCGGCCACCAGCGTTGAAAAATAACCAGTGTGTTCGTATGGCAAATTATAATTGTCAAAATCCATCATAGATAGTAAAAATACAACTTAGTAGAAACTATTGTTCAGAACCATTCAAAACTAATTAATTGAATCGATTAGGATTAAATGGTTCAATATTCATCAATAAAGGCGTTTCATTAATAATTTGAGTAACTAATTTGCCAGTTCCTGCTCCCAAACTCAATCCCAACATAGAATGTCCTGTTGCAATAACTACATTTTTCCATTTATTTGAACGACCTATATAAGGCAACCCATCAGCAGAACATGGGCGATATCCCCACCAAACTTTATCTATACTAGGTACAGGAATATCAAATTCTGGATAAAACTGTTTAACAGCACCTAATAAGCCTTCTACCCTTGCCAAACGTGGCGGTGTTTTGGTAGAAGTTATTTCCATTGTCCCGCCAAAACGAATTTTATTGCCATCCATTGGCGTTAAAGCAACCCTTCCTTCAATTAATACAGATGGATAGTTAATCTTGTGCGGAGAGTCTTCGAGTGTTACTGAGTAGCCTCTTCCGGGCATTAATGGTATTTTAACATCCATCAATGCAGCCAATTCTCTAGACCATGAACCTGCCGCTATTACAACCGTATCGGTATCAATAACAGATTTGTCTGTTTTAACTTTCGTAATATTTGATTCAGTATGTTCAAACCCTAATACGTTTTCATTCGTATGAAATTTTACACCAACATTTTTTAAATGTGCTAATAATTGCTCCATTAATTTGTTGGGATACAAATGTGCATCACATTTAAAATGTATGGCACCTAATGCATTAATTTTTGTTTGCGGCTCAAGTGCTTGTAACTCATCAATTGATAATAATACTGTATCATTTAAACCAATTTGGTGTGCTTTTTTAACTGTATGTTTTGCGTGTTCGGCACCTTTTGGTGTTTGAAAAATTTCTAATAAACCTTTGTGTTCATAAGCAAAATTAAACTGGGGTAATTTTGTTAATGCTTCATACAATGACTGACTATAAATAGCAATATCGCGTAATGGAATCGCGGCACGTTCTACTTTTTCGGCAGTTGCAGATTTAATAAATTTTAATCCCCAATCAATCAAACTCAAGTTTAGCCTAGGTTGTACATAAAATGGGCTTTTTGAATTGAGCATCCATTTTAATCCTTGCTTTACAATACCAGGGGTTGCCAATGGAATAAAATGACTAGGACATACATATCCTGCATTTCCATAAGAACAATTATCAAGCAAATTACTTTGGTCAATTACCGTTACTTCATAACCTGACTCCTGTAAATAATACGCACTACACAATCCTATAATTCCACCTCCTATAACTACTACTTTCATACTTAAGTTTTATAATACCTAAAATATTAAATCACTTGAAAACCATATGCATAAGGATCATCTAATGGATCAATGGTTATATGGTTGTGTCCATAAATTTTTGCCCATCCTTCAACACTTGGTCTGATAGATGGCTTTCCATCTACGGTTGTTTCTTCTTCAATTCTACCAATAAATACAGACCCAATAATGCTTTCGTGAACAAATAGTTCACCAGCTTTTAATTTTCCTTTTGTGTACCATTGCGCCATTCTTGCCGAAGTGCCAGTTCCACAAGGAGAACGATCAATTGCTTTATCGCCATAGAATACAGCGTTTCGTGCTGTTGATTTTTCGTCTATCACTTTGCCTGTCCATAAAATATGAGAACAGCCATTAATGGTTGGATTCTCTGGATGCACAAAAGTATATTTTTGGTTGATATCGTTGCGTAGGTCTCTTGAAAATGCAATTAATTCACTCGCTGAATATTGCTCTAATCCAGGAAAGTTTTTTTGGGGATCAACAATGGCATAAAAATTTCCACCATAAGCTACATCAATTTGTAAATCGCCTAATCCGTTGCAATGAGCAGTAATATTCTCAGCAGCTAAATAGGCCGGAACATTGGTAAGTTTAACAGAAACAACTTTATTTTCAACTTGCTTGTATTCAATCATCACCAAGCCTGCAGGGGCTTCCATGCGAACAATACCAGGAATTTTTGGTGTAATAAGCCCCTCTTCTATAGCAATGGTAATAGTGCCAATAGTGCCATGTCCGCACATTGGTAAACAACCACTGGTTTCTATAAATAATACGGCCACATCGTTTAAAGGATCGTGAGGTGGATATAAAATACTGCCACTCATCATGTCGTGTCCACGAGGTTCAAACATTAAACCTTTTCTTATCCAGTCGAATTCTTTTAAGAAATGTTGTCGTTTTTCACTCATATTGGCACCTTCCAAAACAGGGCCACCTTTCGCTACCACTCTTACTGGATTACCGCAAGTATGCGCATCAATACAATAAAAATGATGACCCGCTTTATTTAATGGGTCTATAATTTCAACAGAAATTGGTGCATTACTCATGATTTAAAATTGCAAGTTGATACAATTATCTTTTCCATTCACCATCTACCAATCTTAAAATTTGTAAAGGATTTTCATCTTTCAATGCAATTGGCAAAAGGTTTGAAGGACAATTTTGGAAACACACCGGACGTACCCAACGCTTTACTGCATTAATACCTACTGCGGTAAATCTGCTATCGGTACAAGCAGGGAAAGGGCCACTATGAACCATACTCGCACAAACTTCCACACCCGTTGGAACACCATTAAACAATACCCTCCCAGCAATTTGTGGCGCCATTTGTACTATCGCTGCATGGTTTTCAAAATCAATAGCCGTACCCATTAAAGTGGTAGTTAATTGACCTTTTAGTGTTTCCCAAATATTTATTAATTCTGTTTCATTTTTGCAAACAACCAAAATAGCATAAGGCCCAAATACTTCTTCGTGCAATAATGGATTGGCTAAAAAAACTTCTCCTGAAACACTTGTAAATAAAGGTTGCGCAGTAGAATCAGATTGACTATTATTAGTATGAATGGTTACACCAACTTGTTCAATTGCTTTTGCTGATTTTAAATTATATGCTTTTAAAATTCCTGTATGTAACATTTTAGAAGGTGCTACTAAAGCCAATTCTGTAGCAAGTGTAGTAGCAAAATTATCTAATGATGTTGATGCTATCCCTAACAATATGCCAGGATTGGTACAAAATTGACCAACACCTAATGTAATTGAACCTGCATATTGTTTGGCAATATTTTCTGCATTTGTTTCTAATGCATTGGGTAATAAAAGCACTGGATTAGTACTGCCCATTTCAGAAAAAACAGGAATTGGATTTGGTCTGGCCGCAGCATAATCATACAAAGCTTTTCCGCCAGAAAATGAACCAGTAAATCCAACAGCGGCTGTTGCTGGGTGTTGCACTAAGGCCTTACCTGTTTCGAATGAATCGGCTGTTATATGTTGAAAAACAGCAGTTGGCATTTTGCAAAATTCAATGGCTTTTGCAATAGCAGTTGCCATTAAAGTAGAAGTTTGAATATGCGCTGGATGTGCTTTTACAACGACTGAACAACCTGCGGCTAAAGCACTTGCAGTATCACCTCCGGCTGTTGAATAGGCATAAGGAAAATTACTTGCACCAAAAACTATCACAGGCCCAATACCAATTAACATTTTACGAATATCTGGTTTAGGTGGGGTTTTATCGGGAATAGCTGTATCAATACTAGCTTCTACCCAAGTACCTTCACGCAACATTTGAGCAAACATGCGTAATTGCATGGTTGTTCTACCTCTTTCTCCCATTAATCTTGGTGTTGGAAGATTTGTTTCTGATTGGGTAATATTAATTAAATCATCTCCTAATGTTTCAATTTCAAAAGCGATTCGATCTAAGAAATTTGCTTTCTCAGCATCTGGTATTTGTTGGTATTGTGTAAATGCAAGTTTTGCTGCTTGCATGACAGTATCTGTGTTTGAAAACGAAACAATAGTTTGCATGATTATACGGTTAAGTGTAAGTATTCTGGTAAAATAGGTCTGCTAGCAATCCCTTTATCAATTACTTGTAAAATGCGTGTTCTTTCTTCTCCAACCAGTGTAAGTCTTGGTGCACGAACAGATTCAGATCCAATGCCAGCTTGCTGTTCAGCCAATTTAATGTACTGAACTAATTTAGCATGAATATCTAATTCAAGTAAAGGCATAAACCAACGATTAATAATAAGTGCTTCAGCAATATGCCCTGCTTTTACTAATCTATATATTGCAACAGTTTCTCTTGGAAATGCACAAACCAATCCTCCAACCCAACCATCTGCACCTAAAACCAATTCTTCCATGGCAAGTGTATCAACTCCACATAAAATTTTAAAACGGTCTCCAAAGCGATTAATTAAACGAGTAACATTTGTGGTATCTCTAGTTGACTCTTTAATAGCTTGAATATTGGCGCATTCCGCTAGTTCTTCAAACATTTCTATGGTAACATCAATTTTATAATCAACAGGATTATTGTAAATCATGATGGGTAAATCTGTTGATGCCGCAATTGTTTTAAAATAGGTAACTGTTTCGCGATGGTCAGATTTATATCTCATTGGAGGTAATATCATTAAACCTGTTGCACCCCAAGATTTTGCATTGGCAGCTAAAGCCAAAGCATCTTTGGTTGCACCTTCTGCTATATTTAAAACAACAGGAATTTTTCCTGCAAGTTTTGCAACGGCAAATTTAATTAAGGTTTCTTTTTCATCCATAGTTAGTACACTTGCTTCACCTAAACTTCCACCTAAAATAATACCATTAATGCCTGCTGCTACTTGCTCATTTAAATTGTGCTCAAATAAGGGCAAATCTAATTGATCATCAGTGGTAAACTTTGTTGTGAGTGCGGGAAAAACACCTTTCCATTGAATTGACATATGTTTTATTTTATGTGTATAATATTTATTTTAAATTAATTAACCAACCACTTCGCCTTCTAAATCGTAGTCGTATGCTTTGGTTATTTCAACCATTACAAACTCACCAATTTGTAATTTTTTTGTTGCATGTACCACTACTTCATTATCTACTTCTACACTATCAAATTCTGTTCTACCTAAATACCTGCCAGCCTCTTTTTTATCAATTAGTACTTTTAATATGCGACCGATTTTTTCTTGATTTTTTTCTAAACTAATTTCTTGTTGTACTTCCATGATAGACTCAGCACGAGCTTGTTTTTCTTCGTCTGAAATTGAATCTTCTAAATTATAAGCCGTTGTATTTTCTTCGTGGCTATAACTAAATATACCCACTCTATCAAAACGATGTTCTTTTAAAAAGCCTTTTAATTCTTCTACATCATCTTGCGTTTCACCCGGGAAACCAGCTATTAATGTAGTACGAATACAAATGCCTGGAACTTTTTCGCGAATAGTTTTTATCAAATCCCCCATTTCTTCACGTGTAATATTTCGATGCATTGCATCTAGCATTTTATTACTAGCGTGTTGCAATGGCATATCTAAATACTTACAAATATTATCACGCTCACGCATCACATCTAGTATTTCCATTGGAAATTTACTAGGATAAGCGTAGTGTAATCTAATCCATTCTAATCCTTTAATATCGGCAAGTGCGTGTAATAGCTTTGGTAATTCACGTTGTTTGTAAATATCCAAGCCATAATAGGTTAGTTCTTGGGCAATTAACATGATTTCTTTAACACCTTTTTTCACTAATCCTTCTGCTTCGGCTACTAATGCTTCAATGGGTTTACTAACATGCTTACCACGCATTAAAGGAATGGCACAAAAAGAACAAGTTCTATTACATCCTTCACTAATTTTTAAATAAGCATAGTGAGACGGTGTGCTTAATAATCTTTCTCCTAATAATTCTGCTTTGTAATCGGCATCAAATTGTTGTAACATTAATGGCAATTCCAAGGTACCAAACCAGGCATCAACTTCGGGCATTTCAGATTCCAAATCTGCACGATACCGTTCACTCAAACAGCCTGTAACATAGACTTTATCTAGTTTACCGCGTCTTTTTAATTCTAACTGGTCTAAAATGGTATTTACACTCTCCTCTTTGGCCTTATCAATAAAGCCACAAGTATTAACTACTACTATATTATGGTCTAGTTTTTTGTTTTCGTGAACAACAGCAATATCATTAGCCAATAATTGACCACTAAGCACTTCACTATCCACTAGGTTCTTGCTACAGCCTAGTGTAATGATATTTACCTTGTCTTTTTTGAGTGTTTTTGATTTCATACGATTTGTAAAAATACAAATAAGGTGGCTATTAACCGCTATTTAGCCTCAAAAGCGGTTCTGGTTAAGGTAAATAAACATAAAGACTTGCCTTCAAGTAGGTATTCGCCAGTAATATTAAATCCAGATTTCTTTAAAACAGCTATCGAAGCATGATTTTCAGGATCAGTTATGGCAAATAGTTCTGGGTGTAATGTTCGACTGAAAAACAGCTTTGATCCGTGTAATACTAATTCAGTGGCCATACCCAAACCCCAATATGCTGGCATGAGTGCATAGCCTATATGATAATTAGCCGCTCCATTTAAATATAGAATAGAAAAAGACCCAACAAACAGCCCTGTAATTTTATCCACCACACACATTCTACCATATGGAAAACCAGGAACGTATAAATTGAAATTTTCTTTTAAAAAAGCATCACTAGCTTCTCTTGATTTGATGGGACGTATAAATTGAACAACAGCGGCGTTGCTATTGAAATGATAAAAGTCTGAAGCATCTGTTTGAGCAAACTGCCTAACCAATAATCTTTCCGTTTCAAATGGATCCATACAATAGGTTGACTTTTATGATGGATTTATTTATGAATTTCACTTGAAAAATGAAACACAATATCAGGATTATTATTGATTTCAGTATTTAAAAACCACTCACTTTGTGCTAAGTAAACCGGATTAGCATCTTTATCTTCTGCTGAATTTTGTTGTTTGTAGCGTAAAAAATCAGCAAGCTTTTCTGGACTTTTACTAGTTAACCAGCAAGCTTTATAAAATGGCAAAGTTCTAAATTCACAAGCGGCTCCGTATTCTTGCAATAGACGGTATTGAATTACTTCAAATTGTAATTCACCTACACAACCAATGATTTTTTTATTCCCACCAAATTGGGTAAACAATTGTGCAACCCCTTCATCTGTTAATTGGCTAATGCCCTTTTCCATTTGTTTGGTTTTCATAGGATCTTTGTTCACCAATTCCTTGAAAATTTCTGGTGAAAAAGTTGGAATACCTACAAAGTAAAAATCTTCTCCTTCTGTTAGTGTATCTCCAATTTTAAAATTACCTGTATCAAATAAACCCACCACATCTCCTGCAAAAGCATCTTCAATTACATCTTTGCTACGTGCCATAAAAGAATACGGATTACTAAAACGCATATCCTTGTCTAAACGAACATGGTGGAAATATTTATTACGCTCGAACTTGCCACTACAAACGCGCATAAAAGCAATCCTATCACGGTGTTTAGGATCGAGGTTGGCATGTATTTTAAAAATAAATCCACTAAATTTATCTTCTTCTGCAGTAACAGTTCTTGTTGAAGTTTCTCTACTTTTAGGGATGGGTGCAATTTGTATAAATGCATCCAACATTTCTTTAACGCCAAAATTATTAACAGCACTACCAAAAAAAACTGGTGCTATTCTTCCTTCTAAATAATCTGAGGATTTTAATTGTCCATAAACGCCATCAATTAATTCTACATCTTCCCTTAATTGAGCGGCATCTCTTTCACCAACTTTAGCATCTAATAAAGTATCTGATAAATTGCTAATTGAATAAACATCTTCGTCATCGTCTTCTGCTTTTGTACTAGCAGTAAATAATCGTAAATTTTTATCGTGCAAATTATACACCCCTTTAAATTCCTTACCACTATTAATAGGCCAAGTCATTGGATGTAAAGAAATTTTTAATTCATTTTCTATTTCTTCTAATAAATCAAACCTGTTTTTTCCGTCTCTATCCATTTTATTAATAAACACAATAACAGGTGTATCGCGCATTCTACAAACTTCCATTAAACGGCGTGTTTGTGCTTCAACCCCATTCACACTATCAATTACCAAAATAACACTATCAACTGCAGTTAATGTGCGATAAGTGTCTTCCGCAAAATCTTTGTGGCCTGGTGTATCTAATAAATTAATAGAAATTCCTTTGTATTCAAAAGTCATTACAGAAGTTGCAACAGAAATTCCACGTTGTCTTTCAATTTCCATGAAATCACTGGTAGCATGTTTTTTAATTTTATTGCTCTTAACTGCTCCAGCCACTTGAATGGCACCTCCAAACAACAAGAACTTTTCAGTAAGTGTTGTTTTACCAGCATCAGGGTGTGATATAATGGCAAAAGTTTTTCGCCTACTAATTTCTTTCTCGTATTTCATGAATGATCCAATTGCTTTTCTAGGCGCAAAGGTAAGGTTTGAGTTTTGTTTTAGTGAAGCAATTAATATATAAATTATTTAATATACAATAATTTGTAATACCTAATTAAAAATCACTTGTTGGTATAAATGGAAAAATTTATTGAGAATAAGATATAGCCTATTAAATGACAACTATGAACGTTAATATTTGGTTACAGAAATGTAGATAATAATTAATGCCATGATAGTTTGGTATTTTTATACTTTAAACCAAAATCAAATGAAATTTATCATTCTATTTACCTGTATTTATATTGGCACTTATAGTACTAATGCACAAAGCTTAAAAAACTTAATTAAAAAAGCAACATCAATAGACAGTAATATTCAGCAAGTATCAAAAGGAACTAATTTATTACAACAAAATGATATTGCTGCTGGTTTAAAAGAAGCCTTACAAATTGGCACAGAAAAAAGCGTTAAAAACTTATCGAGTGTAGATGGATTTTTTGCAAATGCCGCCTTGAAAATATTAATGCCCCCCGAAGCAGAAAAAGTAGAGTCGGCCTTAAGAAAAATAGGCTTAAACAAACAAGTAGACGAAGCTATTTTATCTATGAATAGGGCTGCAGAAGATGCTTGTAAATCAGCGTCTCCTGTTTTTATTGATGCTATTAAACATATTTCATTTGATGATGCTATTGGTATATTAAAAGGAAATGATGATGCCGCAACAACCTATTTAAAAAATAAAACTAGCAATGAATTAACTAATCAGTTTAAACCTACAATTGAAGCATCTTTACAAAAGGTTGGAGCTACTAAAAATTGGAATACCATTATTACACAGTATAATAGATTTTCGATTAAAAAAATCAATCCTGACTTAACTTCTTATGTAACAGAAAAAACCTTAATGGGTATTTTTTTACAAATTGCTATTGAGGAAAAAAATATTAGAAAAGACCCTTTGGCTAGGTCTACTAATTTATTAAAGAAAGTTTTTGGTGAAACTGTAAATAAATAGGATTGGTTTAAACCACAATATTTTATACATCTATCGCTTCTCCATAAGCCATAGCTGTTGCTTCTTTTAAAGCTTCGCTCATGGTTGGATGCGGATGAACTGCATTTAAAATTTCGTGTGCTGTGGTTTCTAATTTTCTTGCAACAACTGCTTCGGCAATAATTTCAGTTACATTACTACCAATCATATGACATCCTAAAAACTCGCCATATTTTGCATCATAAATTACTTTTACAAATCCTTCGGTAGCTCCTGATGCACTTGCTTTTCCACTAGCCATAAAAGGAAACTTTCCAATCTTTAATTCATAGCCTGCTTCTTTAGCTGCTTTTTCTGTCATACCAACACTAGCAATTTCTGGCGAACAATAAGTACAACCAGGAATATTACCATAATCCATTGCTTCTGGTAAATGTTGTATTTTCTTTTCGTTGTAACCAATAAATTCAGCAGTATTAATTCCTTCTTTACTTGCAACGTGCGCAAGTGCCTGACCCGGAGAACAATCACCAATTGCATAAATACCTAACACTGAAGTTTGATTATATTTATCAACAACTATTCTTCCTTTATCAGTTTTAATTCCTAATTCTTCTAACCCAATATTTTCAATATTAGAAACTACACCAACTGCACTTAATACAATATCTGCTTCTAATATAATTTCGCCATTCTGTGTTTTTACTTTTGCTTTTACACCTGTTCCACTAATATCAACAGATTCAACAGAAGCATTGGTCATAATATCAATACCTTGTTTTTTATATTGCTTCTCTAATTCTTTAGAAATATCTTCGTCTTCTACAGGAACGATTCTTGGTAAAAACTCAACAATAGTAACTTTAGTGCCCATACTATTATAAAAATAAGCAAACTCAACACCTATTGCGCCACTACCCACAACAATCATTGATTTTGGTTGAGTTGGTAATACCATAGCTTCGCGATAAGCAACAATTTTTTTACCATCAATTGGTAAATTTGGCAATTCTTTTGCACGTCCGCCTGTTGCAATAATAATATGCTTTCCTTCTACAATTTTTTTAGATCCATCTGCAGCAGTAACTTCTACTTGACCTTTGGCTTTTATTTTACCAAAACCCATTACTACATCGATCTTATTTTTTTTCATTAAAAACTGAACGCCCTTACTCATTTTATCTGCTACGCCCCTACTTCTTTTTATCACACCAGAAAAATCGTGTTGAATATTATCAGCAGTAATACCATAGGCCTTACTATGTTTTACATACTCATATACTTGCGCACTTTTTAATAAAGCTTTTGTTGGAATACAACCCCAATTTAAACAAACTCCACCTAAACTTTCTTTTTCAATGATGGCAACTTTAAAGCCTAATTGAGATGCACGGATTGCTGCAGGATATCCTCCAGGTCCACTTCCTAAAACGATAATATCGTATGCCATAACTAGTTTATTATTGGTTGATAATTATTAACACGAAGACTTTCCAATTGTTTGGGATGTCTAAATAGGGTGCGAAAATACTCGCAAATGGTCAAACTAAAAAAGAGAGTTGTAAAATTCTACTCAAAATCTACTCAAACATGATACGAATAGTTTGGTAAAACCACTTATTTTCCATGGCCGCTCTGCCTTGTTGCATTTGTTCATTAAATACCTGCAAGCCAAATAAACCAGCCATATTACCATTTCTAAGCGCTAATTCTAAATAACCGGCCGAATTAAACCAAGCTAATTTCTCGGTTCCTGGTACATCGGTATAGTTCATACTAATTTCTTCGAAAGCTTCATTGCGTCTAAAAAATATTTTGAACTTTCTTGAATTCTTATTGAGTTCAAACTCCTCTTTGGTAATATTGATAATCACGTTTTCGAAACTATCTATAAACAGAATCTGCCCTTCCATCCAATTAGGACCTATTGTAGGACGTAATGGATACCTTTCAACAATTGGTTTTGGAGTAGCACCCTTAAACTTAATTGACTTATCTGAGCTGTTAATAACAATACTTTCGGCAATCAACTGTGTTAATTCTAATAAGGTATTTTGACCTTTTACAGGAATGGCCATAATCTCTTTAGGAATTTCACCAGTTATCATGGTAAGAATGCCATTATCCGGACAAATAATTACTTGTTGTTTGTACCTGGCAACTAAAAATTGCTTGGGAGGCGTTTCGTATAAATTGATTAATACTAAATGAAAACTTCCTGGAGGATAATATTTAAAAGCATTCCCGCATATATAAGCAGCTTGCGGAAAATTGGTTTGCGACAAATAATGTGTGATATCATTAATAACAAAGCTCGAATCTATAGATAGGAATTGTCCTTTAATGGCACCAACGAGATAATCCCGTTGACCAATATCAGTTGTCAGCGTTAAAATGGGCATTATATGCTAACTAACGAAGAAATGAATTATTTATTTTACTAATTGACCGTTTTTAAAGAAAAATTTATTGACCAATTTATCGGCTAATGAAGGAAAGAAACGGTTTAAAAACACAGTTCTTTTACCAGTAAAGGTTAATACTAAGGTTCTTTTCTTTTTTTCAATGGCTTTAATGATGTGAAGGGCACATTCACTAGACGACATCATATCGGCCTCGTCCATTGGAGATTCTCCTTGAGATTTGCCGAATTTATTTAAAGCTGCATTTCTAATATTAGACGTTGTAAAACCAGGGCATACCCACATTACATTTGTTCCTGAGTTTAAAAGTTCGGTTCTTAATGATTCTAACCAACCATTTACCGCAAATTTAGAAGCGGAGTAACCTGATCTTCCAGGCAAACCACGAAATCCTGCAATAGAAGATACACCAACGATAGTTCCATTATTATTTAATACATGTGGTAATGCAAATTTGGTACAATAAACTGTACCCCAAAAATTGATGTCCATTACTTTGCGAATAGTATCTAATTCAACATCAACTACCAATGATCGCATAGAAACGCCTGCATTATTTATTAATATATCAATTGTTCCAAAAGATGTAATGACTTCATCAATAAATTGTTTGCACTCTTGTTCTTTACTAACGTCGGTAGTATGAATGAGTAATGGTTTACCCGGATATGTTGATTGTAATTGGTACAGTTTGTCATAATTCCTTCCGCAGGTAGCAACTTTAGCCCCTAATTGAATAAAATTATCTACTAATGCTTTACCAATACCTTCAGATCCTCCGGTAATTACCACTACTTTGTTTAAAAAAATTGACATATATATAGGTGTATAAATAGCAAAAGTAAGAACTAAAAATTTTAATATTCTACATTACTGTGGGTAACTACAATTAAAATAGTTAATTAAATATTTGGCTGTCTTTGAAAATCTCCTATTTTTGCACTCCCAAAGACGATACGAGATAGCTGAAAAGCTCCAAATAACGTTCGATTCGGTAGCTCAGTTGGTAGAGCAATACACTTTTAATGTATGGGTCCTGGGTCCGAGTCCCAGCCGGATCACTTCTAAAACCGTTCAGACTAAAGGCTGAACGGTTTTTTTATGCAATATTCTTTAGGAATCAAGTAAAATAGCCTAAAAAAAATCTTTAATAGTTTTTCTATTTGAGAAATAGAAACAGGATAATCCCGGCAGTAATCCCGGCATTTAACAGACACTCGAACAAAAAACCTTATTTTCAATGATGGATAAACAAATCACCCTATCAGATATAGCAAAAATGCTAAATCTCTCCACTTCTACAATAAGCAGGTGTTTGCGTAATGCCCCAGATGTTAATCCTGTAACAAAAAAGAAGGTATTAGAACTTGCCAATGAATTAAACTACGAACCCAATAAATTAGCATTATCGTTATTAAACAAACAAACAAATATTATTGGGGTAATTGTTGCTAACCTCGATTATGTATTATCAACTATGGTAAAAGGTATTGATGAAGTTGCCTTAGAAGCTGGATATACCGTAATGGTTTGTCAGAGTAATGAAAGCTATGGTAGAGAATTAGTAAATACTAGTAGACTTT
>Ga0209596_1001013_pt1 | contig 24908 bp, 19 predicted proteins | sample M_130807_MF_Meta_FD_187314 | JGI IMG/M metagenome (GOLD analysis project Ga0209596, IMG submission 187314) | Freshwater microbial communities from Lake Montjoie, Canada to study carbon cycling - M_130807_MF_MetaG (SPAdes) (version 2) | ecosystem: Environmental > Aquatic > Freshwater > Lake...
GCGATCACATCCACATGCGCTTCCAGCTCGCGGCTGCGAAGGGGAAGTGGTTCAAGGGCAAATACACGGCGAGCTACCTCGGGCTGTTCCTCACTTTCGGGCTCATGGGCGTGTGGCACGGATTCACTTTTTACTACATCGCCTACGGCATGTATCACGCCGTGCTGCTGTGCGGCTACGACGTGTTCATACGCTGGAACAAGACGGCCAAAGTGTGGGGCGACGGCCCGTGGTGGCGCGCGCTGAACATCGGCATCACCTTCCACGTCATCGCACTTGGGATGCTGCTCTTCAGCGGACGCCTCGCGCCCGCACCTCCACCGCCGCCGTACGAGGCCGTCCTTGAGGAGGTGGATACCCACTTCGTGTCCGGCTACGTCTGGCAAAAGGACATGCCGGTGGATTTCCTCACAGTGGACATCTACGTCGATCACGTCTGGGCCGCGCGCGGGCGCTGCACGATCCCGCGCCCCGATCTCCGGGAGCGCGGCTACGGCGACGGAAACATCGGCTTCCGCGCGGATCTGCCGGGATACCTGCGGAACGGGCGCTCGCACATCATCGAGGTGCGGATCGTCGAGGGCAACCGCCTGGTCGGAAAACCGAAGATGATCGCATTTCCGAACGAGCCGTGGACGCGCGTGCCGCAGCCGCCCACCCCGCCGCGCGCAGAGCCGCGCAAGCCCGCCAAGGTGAAGCCCTGAGCCGGTCGTCTTAGCATCGTGCATGAATCACTGGCGAGAGAGCAGGACGGCGGGTTGTTAGCGGAAAGTGGAATCTGCCCTGCACAAGCGCGAAAACGTGGGGCGAATCATTCATTCCGCCGGGTTCGATCGGACGCAAGCTGTGGCCGAAATTCAAACCCTCTCCGATGAACCGGGCCGACAGGTTATCGGCCCCACATTCAGGCGATCCGCTGCCAGTCCGGCTTGTTCGCGAAGACCCATCGGTAGTAATCGCGACGCGAGAGCTTCGCCGCGGCGGCCTCATCCACCACGCACTTCGCGACCGCGTGCATTTGCAGCACGCTCGCGGGATTCATTGCGGTGATCGGCCCCTCGACGGCGGCGGCCACCGCACCGGCCTTTCTCGCACCGAAGGCGAGCATGAGCACTTCGCGCGAAGCCATGATCGTCCCGACGCCCATCGTGATGCAGTGAAACGGCACCTGCGCGAGGTCGCCGCCAAAGAACCGCGCATTGTCCGCGCGCGTGCGCTCGGTGAGCGTCTTGATGCGCGTGCGCGACGCGAGCGATGACGACGGTTCGTTGAACCCGATGTGCCCGTCCGTCCCGATGCCGAGCAACTGCAAATCAATCCCTCCTGCCGCCGCGATCGCCGCCTCGTAGCGCGCGCACTCTGCAGGCACATCGCGCGCCATGCCGTCCGGGATGTGGATGCGCGCACGCGGCACATTCACATGCCCGAAAAAATGCTCATCCATGAACGCATGGTAGCTGTGCGAATGCTCGTGTGGCAGGCCGACGTATTCGTCGAGGTTGAACGTGGTGACCCTTGAAAAATCGAGTCCTTCGTCATGGTGCATCCGCACGAGTTCGCTGTAGGTCGCGAGCGGAGTGCTGCCCGTCGCGAGCCCGAGCACGCAGTCCGGTTTCGTCCGCACGAGCTTCGCGATGATCCGCGCGGCGATGATGCCGCCGGCTTCGGGCGTGGGTTGGATGATGATTTCCATGTTCGTAAAAGTGTGTGCTACTTGCCGATCCGGCTGCGGAGTTTTGCGACGACATCGGCGCGGAAGCGATCGATCGCGCCGGTCACATACTCGACGATGTCGAGCGAGTCGTCATGCGCGAGCGGCGTGAGATCCATCGCAAATGCGAGCGCGTCGCTGCTGTCCACACCGTGGCTTTGGAAGAATGTCGCGTTCGCGCGGCGGCGGCCCATCACGGCGAGGTCGTAACGTTTGCCGCCGGCGATCTGGCTGTCGAAAATTCCGTTGAGCGCGTCGGCGAGGCTGTCATTCCCGCTCACGTCGTGGACGATCTTTTCCGCGTCGCCGAGCCAGTCGAGATCGCGCCACACTTCGCAGCCGTGGACTGCCTGCGGCCGTTTGTCGCGCGGCAGATCGCGGATGGCCTGGATCACCGGAACGACCACGGCGACGTGCGTGTCGTGCTTGTCCGCCGGGTTGTGCGTGTAAACGACGCGCGGCTGCGCAGCGGTAAGGATCGCGCGCAGGTCCTCGCGCAATCGGGGGTCTGCGGGATCCTTCGCGATGCCGCTCGGGTAATCGAGCTGCACCATCGCGGCATAGCGCCCGACGATTGCCGCCTGCCGCTGTTCCTCGCTGCGCACGGCCATCATTTCCGCATCGGTGAAATCCGCATACGATCCCGTGCGCGCGCTGCCGCTGCCGTTCGTGCAGGTCACGCCGCCGAACCATTCCGCGTCGCGGTGGAAGCACTGGAGGATTCCGTGGACGGCCATGAACTCGAGATCGTCCTGATGCGCGCCAATGCCGAGATGCGTGATGCGCGCGAACGCATCGGCGACCGGCTTGCCGTCGGGGATGAAGATGTCCGCAGAGGGAAGATGGAACTTCATGTGCTGTGTTCGTCGGCTATTTGCACAGCGCGGGCAAGCTCGCGGCGGCGACGGCCTGGCCGTGGCGCTTGTCCTTCTCGTCCGGCGTGCGGAGCGTGATGCGCTCGGCGATATCCGGAAATTCCGCACTCAGCACTTTCCCCGCTTTCGCGAGAATGAGGTCGCCGCCTTCGCCGCTCGTCACGCGGCCGAGGATGAGCAGCGTGCCGATGTCGTAAAATTCCGCGTAGTGCGCGATGGCGTAGCCGAAGCAGATGCCGACGGTCTCGTAGATGTGCCGCGCGCGCCCGTCGCCCGCGATCATCAGGTTCTGCACCTCGACGAGCTGCTCCGCAAATTTCATCCCGTTTGGAAACGCGAGGCCTGCGAGCGGTGCGAGGCGTGCGACGCCCTGCTGGCAGAAATATTGCACCGCGCATCCGCGGTCACCGCTCCACTCGTCGGCGGGCGCTTCGTCTCGGTAATCCGCGGGCGCGAAGGCGAGTTCGTTCAACCAAGGCGTGATCGCGCCGCTCGCTGTCACGTAGCCTGCGGCGACGCTCGTGCCCATGCTCACGCCGAGCACGCGGTTTTCGCCGAAGCTCATCGAGGCCGCGAGCGCGGTGACTTCGCCGTCGTTCGCAACCTCGAACGGAACGCCGTCCCACTCGCGCTGGAGGTCGAAGAAAATGCGGCGGATGCGTTTCTCGAATGCGTCCTGCCGAACGCCACGGAAGAGCGACGCGGCGCGGACTTCGTTGCCGACATACACGCCTGCCGCGCTGCCGCCGATCGCGTCCACGCGCGGGAGATGCGCGGCGGCGCGCTTCAGGGTGTCGGCGATTCCGTCGTAGTGATACTGCGGATCGCTCTGGAAATACGGGTCCCACGCGATCTCCTCCGAGAAGACGACCTTGCCATCAATGACCGCGGCGCACTTGCGATCGGAGCCGCCGAGATCGAAGCCGATGCGGCAGCCATCGAGATGCCGCCCGAGCGGGATCGCCGTCTCGTGCGAAGGGGGCGCGGCGTCGAAGGCGCAGCTTTCGATTTCGAGCGAACCGTAAATTCTCGCGAAAAAATCCGCGTCAAATTTCCGTGCGCCGTCGTGCGAGTAGATTGCCCGCAGTTCCGTTGCGAGTTCGGGACTGCCGCCGATGATCACGCGGGACGCACCGCGCGACCACAGCAGGAATTTCACGAGCCGCTCGACGTAGCGGAGGTTCAGCGCGGCATTCGCTGCGGTGTGCGGGAGCGTCGCAAAATCGAAGCGCGACACCGTGCCATCGGGCCGTGCAAGTGCGATGGCGAGCGGTTCGGATGCGGCGGCGCAGCGGCGGCGGAACTCACGGTTCCACAGCGCGGCATGGACGATGCCGGAATCGAGCGGAGGAGTGATCGCGGGGGTAAGGCTGAACACGCCGCATGGGATTCCGCTGCGGCAGTTTTTGGCGAGCAGTTTTTTGCCGCGATGATTTCGGCGTGTGCGCTCGTCAGATCTTCCCGCGCGCAGGGATCTCGAATCCGGGGTTGTTTGCGTCCTTCAGCAATGCGTTGGCCTCGTCCTTGAATTCGCCGGTGTGGAGCTCGGTCACCGGGTCGAAGTTCAGCCACGGGCCGACGACATATTCCGCCTTCTCCTTCGGCACGCCCACGCCGTCGCGCATGATCGCGTGCAGCTTCATGAAGTGCTCGTGCGCGTCGGCGTTGTCGCCGAAGCGCCCCGCCTTTGCGTTGAACGGCACTATTTTTCCGATGCGGTAGGTAATGAGGCTCATGGGATGCCTGCGGAGGTTCTGCTTGTAGGGGTATTCGGGACTGTCAGTCCTAACCCGGCAAACGTCGTGGTGTTGGTTTCCGCTGTCGAGATACCAACCGCGGAATTTCCGTCATCCGTCATTTCAAAAAACAGCCCCGCGCCGGACGATGCCATCGCGGGGCGTGAATTTTTCAGACTGAAGACCGCGGCCTCAGATCACCACGGTCTTGCCGGGGATGGCGCGCGGATACATGCCGTCGGGGCCGGGCTTCACGGCCATTTCTGCGTCCCACGCGAGGTTCTTCGGGAAGATGGTCATTTCGCTCTTGAGCGCGTTTTCCATCTCGATCTCCTTGCCGCCGTAGGTGGCGAGGCGTCCGAGGATCGCCGTCATCGTGCTCATCGCACCGTTCTCAGCCTCGTTGTAAGGCGTGTTGTTGCGGATCGCCGCGAAGAGATCGTCGTGCTCCTGCTGATACGGATCTTTGTCGCCCTGTTCCTTGTGCCGCCATGCGTCACCCGTCGTGGGGCTGATGGTGTTGCGGCTGACATCGCACCTGCCCTTCGTGCCCTGCACATGCTCGGAAACCGAGTTCCAGCAGCCGACGATGTGGCGGCAGTAGCTCGTGAGACGGGAACCGTCCTCGTATTCAAATTCGACCGCGTGGTGATCGAAGATTTCGCCGTAGTCCTCGCCCTTGCGGACTTCGCAGCCGCCCATGCCCTGCGCCTTCACGGGGTAGCTTTTTTTCACCCAGTTGATCACGTCGAGATTATGGATGTGCTGCTCGACGATGTGGTCGCCGCAGATCCAGGTGAAGTAGTACCAGTTGCGCATCTGGTATTCCATTTCAGTGAGCTTGCGTCCGTAGGTCTTCTCGAGTTCCGCACGTTTCTTGAGCCACGGCGTGTTGCCGTTCCAGTAGGCACGCATGGAGGTGATGTCGCCGATCGCGCCGTCATGCAGGCGCTGTATGGTCTCGATGTAGCCCTTCTGGTGATGGCGCTGCAGGCCCACGCCGACTTTCAGTCCTTTTTCCTTCGCGACTTTCGCCGCGGCGAGGACCTTGCGCACGCCCGCGGGATCGGTCGCCACGGGCTTCTCCATGAAGACGTGTTTGCCCTGCTTGATTGCCTCTTCAAACATCATCGGGCGGAAGCCGGGAGGCGTGGAAAGGATAACGACATCGGCCTGTGCGATCGCCTTCTTGTAAGCGTCAAAGCCGAGAAAGCGGTTTTCCTTCGTGACGTGTGCGCGCTCGGCGAACTTGGCCTCGAAATTTTTCAGCGCGGAGTCCATCCGATCCTCGTGAACGTCCGCCGCGGCGACGAGCTTGATGGGGCCGAGATTCGTGGTGTTCAGCGCCTGCGCGCACGCGCCGGAGCCGCGTCCGCCGCAGCCGACGATGGCGAGCTTGATCTCGTCGCCGCCGCCCGCGCCGAGCGCGAAACGTGAGGGCGCAAGCGTGCTCGCGAGCGCCGCGCCGCCAAGTGCCGCGCTGCCGCGCTTGAGGAAGCTGCGGCGGGAAAATTGATCCGGGGTGATGATTCTGGGTTTCTGATTCATGGGTTGGGTGTGGTTTGCGGTGGAGTGGAAAGGTGCGAGCCTATGGCACAATCTGTCGGCTTGGCTACGCCGGAATGTGAACCCGCGCAGAGAATTTTCCTTTGCGCCCGCGGCCCGGGCGGGATGACGAAATTGCGAGGCACACGTTCCCGCCGATGCGCGCGTCCGCTCCGAGTTGCGCCACCTCCCGAACTGGCAAGTCGGCGAGGCGCGCAGCATTTCTGCCGAGTTGCGCGTGGTGTCGCACCTCGATCCGGACAAAGTCACCGTGCCGCAAATCCACGGCATCCAGGAAGACCGCGGCACCGCCCCGCCGCAGGCGCGTGCCAGTTCAGCGAGGCTGGCCGTTCTTTGCAAAGCCGCTGCGCGGGGCCAAACGCCAAACGCCAAACGCCCAACTCAAAACACCAAGACAGGGCAAGACACCATTTGCCTTTCCGCTGTCCAAATTCCGCAGCGTTATGCTAATCGAAATCCCCATCCTATGAATCCTCCATCGAACCCCTCCCGTCGTGATTTTCTGAAAACCTCCGGCGCGCTCGCGGTCGCCTCGGCGATCATCATCCCTGATCACGTGCGTGCTGCCGACCTCGCGAAGGACAAGATCAAGGTCGGCTTCATTGGCTGCGGCGGGCGCGGCACGGGCGCGGCATCGCAGACGCTCCAGGCGGACAGCAACGTGGAGCTGTGGGCGATGGGCGATGTTTTCCGCGACAAGATTGACTCGTCACTGCAAGTGCTGAAGGCGCAGTTCGAGCAGCAGCCGGACAAGCTCAATGTGGCCGAGGAGCGGAAATTCGACGGCCTCGATGCGTATCAGAAAGTGATCAACAGCGGCGTGGATGTGGTGCTGCTCACGACGTCGCCGGGCTTCCGTCCGCTGCACATCAAGGCGGCGGTGGATGCGGGCAAGCACGTCTTTTGCGAGAAGCCGATGGCGGTGGACGCGGCCGGCGTGCGCTCGGTGATCGAGAGTGTGAAGAAGGCGAAGGAGAAAAATCTCGCGCTCGTGGATGGCTTTGTGTGGCGCTGGACGAAGGCAAACCAGGAAGCCTACCGGCGCATCCACGCCGGCGAGATCGGCGACATCCTCGCGATTTATTCGAGCTACTATACGGGCGCGGTGGACCGTTACCCGAAATGGAATCGCACGAACACGAAGACGGATCTCGAGTGGATGATCCGCCGCTGGTATTACCACACGTGGCTCGGCGGCGATCACGTCGTGGAGCAGGCCGTTCACAGCATTGATAAGATGCTCTGGACGATGAAGGACGTGCCGCCGGAGCGCGTCGTCTGTACCGGCGGACGCCAGACGCGCCCGAACAATCCGCCCGGCGAATACGGCAACATTTACGATCACTTCAGCGCGGAGTTTCACTGGGAGAGCGGCGTGAAGGGCTACCATTTCACGCGGCAAATGGGGAGCTGCTACAATGCGAACACGGACACCGTGATCGGCTCGAAAGGCACCTACGAAGGCGAGAGCGGCAGCAAGCGCCACGTCTTCACGCGCACGGAAAATCCGTGGCGCTACAAGGCACCCGAGGGCATGAAGGACGACGGCTACCTCACCGAGCATCAGGAAATGTACGCCTCGATCCGCAGCGGGCGTCCGATCAATACGGGCGATCGTTTCACGAAGACGACGATGATGGCGATCATGGCACGCATGTCCGCCTACACGGGCAAGGAAGTCACCTGGGACCGCGCGATGAACTCGAAGGAAGACCTCTTCCCGAAGAACATGACGTGGGACATGAAGCTCCCCGTCGCACCCGTGGCGATGCCCGGCTCGACCGAGCTGATCTGAGCGCGCTCAGCGCAGCCAGCCATCGAGCGACGGCGAAATTGCCGTCGCGATGTCGTAGGCCACAAACGCGGCGAACGTGCCGGCGACGACATCCAGAGTGTAGTGCGCGCGCAGGACGAGGACGACGAGCGCTTCGCCGAGCGCGATGATGCCGGCGGCGATCGCAAGCCACGGCGGGCCTGCGTGCGCCGCGTGGATCGCGCCGAGCACCGCGAGCGCGGTGTGGCCGGAGAAGAACAGATCATTTCCGACGTCGTACGTGACGAGCAACGTGGGGAACCCGGGATTCCGCCAGATGTAGCCGCGCGGCGGCGGCAGCGTGCAGACGCTCATGCATATCTGCCGCATGGAAAATGCGACGATGACCGCGACGAACGGAGTGAACGTGTGCCCGAAAATTGCCGCGCCAATCAGCGCGAGGCTGAACAGATCAATGAAGAGCGAGCTGACGATCAGCGCGCCATTCGCGGTGCGCGGATTCGCGGTGAGGTGCGCATGCCAGCGGGCGGTGAGATCGTGGATGAGGTCGCCGATGCCGTCCTTCGCCGCGGCCTTTTTCCCGATGAGCGACTGCGTCCAAAACCAAAGCACGAGCGCGACCGCGACGACCGCGGCGCGGATGCCAACAGAGGGCCAGGAAATCGCTGCGATGATGGGCGTCATGTGATTTCACCGGCGGGCCGCGGAATCCTGCGGCACGTCTTGCTTTCCTCGAGGAGGATCCCGAGCTGCCGCTGCACTTCGTCGGCGAGCGGATCATTTTCCGCGCTGCGATCACGCGTCGGTGCGGCTTCGATGGCTTCGCCTACCGAGATGACCGCGTGCAGTGGCGGATGCGCGGTGGCCTTGTCGGTGAGGTCTTCCTCGTAGCGATCGACGGTTTCGAGCAGGCGCTCGGGAGTCGGTGTGCCATCGAGATATTCCGCGGAGTAGCAGTAGAGCTGCTGCGCAAAATAGAGATCGGCGAACTGCCGCCAGCGGCGCGCGACCTCCGCTTCCGTGAGGCCGCCGCGGACCATGTCCGGCAGGATGGCGGTGCGCAGCCGCTTCACGCGCGACATCGTGTCCTGATCGCCGCGCCCCGTGTTCCACTCGCGTTCGAGCGGCCCGAGCACATGTTCGAGCAGGCGCGGGAGCCGCTCACGCACGCGGCCGGATTGCAGCGAGCCGAAGTATTCGGTTTCCTTCAGCGCGAGCAGGGCGTGGCCGGTCTTGATGATCCGTTCGCGCAGCGGCAGGCGGCCCTGCGCCTGCAATGACAGGCGGGCCTCGGTTTTTTCCAGCACCGGCGAGATCGTCGCGGTGAGATCGCCCTCGAAGAAATACCGGACGAAGACCGGGTGCACCACGACCTTGCTCGGCTTCGCGGCGGCTGCGCGCTGTTTCGCCGCCGAGCGCGCGATGAACGAGACGCCGTCCATGAGATCCAGCAGCCGGTCGTTGTTCCGCGTGACGATGCCCTCGGGAAAAATCACGAGCGGCGACTGTGTCTCGGCGAGGACGCGGATCGCGCATTTCAGCGACTCACGATCCATGCCCTCGCGATACACGCTGAACGCGCCGACTCGCTGGAGCAGGAACCGCTGCACGCGGCCCTGCAGGAAAAGGTGCCAGCTCGCCATCGCATGAAAGGGCCGCCCGATTTCTTTCGAGAGCAGCCCCATCATCGAGGGATCGCAGGGGCGCGAATGGTTCGACGCAAGCAGAACGCCGGAGCCGGCGTCGAGCGAGGCGCGCAGCCGGTCGAGGCCGCGGAATTCCCAAGAGGTGACGCCGTCCGATTTCCGAAGCTGCCGCTGCATCAACCAAACGATAATCCTCCACCAAAACACATTCGCGCGCGGCGGCACGAAACGGTAGGGCTGGGTGGAGATGAGATTTTGCACGGCGATCCTTGGGGGCGTTTGCGCGTTGGAAATATGGCGCGATGTCGCGGAGTGAAAGCAAAAGCGGTGGTGGCAGCGTCCTAATCTTAATCCTAATCCTATTCTTAATCCCGTCCGAGCGCCGCACTCGCCGGGCGGGGATTAAGATTAAGATTGCGAGGGGGAATCTGACATCGCCCGGTCGCGAAGAAATCTTGCACAGACCGCCGCCGTGCGCGGTGAATGGATTTCCTCCCATGTCCTCCGCACGTTCCGCCTTTTTCCGCCTGCACGTCATCGGTGTCGCGCTGCTCGGCGGCGTCGCACTTTCCACCGCGCAGGAGGAGCTCACGGAAGTCACAAAGCAGGCCGACGCCTACAACACCTGGAAGCTCGCGCTCACTCCCGGCAAGGCGACGGATGCCGCAGCGATCACCGTGCCCGCCGGATTCAAGATCGAGCTGCTGCGCTCTGCGTTGCCGGAGGAGGATTCGTGGGTCTCGATGGCGTTCGACCCGCAGGGGCGGCTCACGATCGCGCGGGAAAAAAAGGGCCTTCTGCGCATGACGCTGAGCCCCGGCGCGGTAGTGGAAAAGGTCGAGGTGATCAACGACACGCTGCTCGAATGCCGCGGCCTGCTTTACGCGCACGGCGCGCTCTACGTGAATGCGAACAACAGCAAACTTTTTTGCCGCCTGCGTGAGAACGCGGATGGGAAGGGCACGGAAAGGAAAACCACGGATGACGCGGATGGCGCGGATGGAGGCAGAGCGGCACGGCCTCCTTCTTCATCCGAGTCATCCGTGAAATCCGTGCTTCCCTCTTCCATCCCATCCGTGGCCGGGAGATTTACGATCGAGGAACTGCTCCGCACCGAGGGCGGCGTCGGCCACGGGCGCAATCACATCAAGCTCGGGCCGGATGGCATGATCTACGTCGTGCACGGGAACAACGTCGCGGTGACTCCGAACGCCGCGCCCGACTCGCCGTTGAGGAATTTTCGCGACGACCGGCTCATCCCGTGCCCATGGGATCCGCAGATGTTCGACGGCGACGTGAAGCTGCCCGCCGGCCACATTCTGCGCGGCGACCTCGACGGGAAAAAGTGGACGCTACTCGCGGGCGGACTGCGCAACCCGCTCGACGTCGCGTGGAACGAGGACGGCGAGATGTTCACGTTCGACGCCGACATGGAGTGGGACACAGGGACGCCGTGGTATCGCCCGTGCCGCGTGAATCACATCGTGAGCGGCGCGGACTACGGCTGGCGTCGCGGCACGAGCAAGTGGCCCGAGTATTTTCCCGACTGCGGCCCGACCACGCTGAACATCGGCCTCGCGTCGCCGACGGGAATTGAGTTTGGCACGCGCAGCAATTTCCCGACGGCAATGCAGCGCGCGCTGTTCATCAGCGACTGGTCGTATGGGCGCATCGTCGCCGTGCATCTCACGCCGCGTGGATCGAGCTACACGGCGACGGCGGAAAACTTCATCGTCGGCAAGCCGCTGAATGTCACCGACCTCGCGTTCGGGCCGGATGGGGCGATGTATTTCGTCACCGGCGGAAGACGTACGCAATCCGGGCTGTATCGCGTGAGCTACAGGAATGGGGGCAATCCTGCCCGCAGTGTGGATCAGCGGGCAGGATTGCCCGCGTTACGGGCCGCGCAGGCCCGCGTGCAGCGGCACGAACTCGAGACTTTCCACGGCCACCCGACGCCGGGCGCGGTAGATAAAATCTGGCCGCACCTCGGCAGCGACGACGCGGTGCTGCGCGAAGCCGCGCGCATCGCACTCGAATGGCAGGACGTGTCGCAGTGGCAGGCACGCGCCCTTGCCGAGAAGGACACGCTGACCTCGCTCACCGCGCTGCTTGCCCTGACACGCAACGCCACCGGCAACATGCAACGCGCAATCTTCGACAAACTCGATGCGCTCGACTTCGCGAAACTCCCCGAAGAGCAGCAGATCCTCGCCGCACGCGACTACCAGCTCGCACTCATCCGCCTCGGCACGCCCGCCGACACGCGCGCGCTCACGCAGCGGCTCGACGCGCTCTACCCCGCGAAGAGCTGGCGCGTGAACCATCTGCTCTGCGAACTGCTCGCGCATCTCAAGGCGCCGTCGTTTCGCGACAAGACCGTCGCGCTGCTCGCGGAGGCAAAGCGCAGCGAAGACCTGCTGCACTATCTTTTCTACCTGCGCCTCGTCACCGACGGCTGGACGCCCGACCAACGCCGTGCGTACTTCGCCGCGCTGAACCACGCCGAGACGCTCGAAGGCGCGCGCGACTACCAGCGTTCGCTGAAAATGATCCGCACCGAGATGCTAGAAACCCTGACGCCTGCCGAGCGCGACGCCGTGAGCCCGCTGCTCGCCGTCGCGACCGATGCCGCGCTGCCGCATTCCACCGGCCCGCAAGTGCTCGTGCGCGATTGGAAGGCCGAGGAATTGATCCCTCTGCTCGACCGCGTCGGAAGCAAGCGATCGTTCGACGCCGGCAAGCAGGCATTCGCCGGCGCGCAGTGCGCGCTCTGTCACCGAATGGGCAGTGCTGGCGGACTAGTCGGCCCCGATCTTACCGCGGTCGGCAGCCGCTTCAACCGCCGGGACCTCCTCGATTCGATCCTCAATCCCTCACGTGTGCTCGACGACAAATTCCGCAACACCGTCCTCACACTTGCGAGCGGTGCAAACATCATCGGCACCATCGAGCGCGAGGATGAAAAGACGATCACCATCCGCACCAGCCCGCTGCTTCCGCAGACGACCGCCGTGCAGAAATCCGACGTAAAAAGCCGCGATCTGTCGCCGATTTCCCCTATGCCGCCGAGCCTGCTGAATGTGCTCACGCAAAATCAAATTCTCGACCTCCTCGCGTATCTTGAGAGCGGCGGCGATCCGAAGCACCGCGACTTCAGCCCGTAGGCGGCACGATGCGGAGCGCGCGAGTTCCCGCTTGCCGCGAAAATTTTTTCCCTGCAACGATGCGGGCATGAAATCCCTCCCCATCTTCGCCGTCCTCGCCACCGCAATTTTTGTCACGATGCCCGTGCGGGCGGAGGATTGGAAGCCGGAGCCGGGCTTTGTCTCGCTCTACAATGGGAAGGATCTCACGGGTTGGGGCTATCGCGACAAGGAGCAGAAGGTGCTGGAGACTTTCGACGGCAAGGCCGAGGCGAGCGACGGGCGCTACTCGGCGAAGCCGGGCATCCTCGTGGTGAACGCGCACAATGCGGAGAAGGGGCCGAAGCTGCGGCAGCTCTGGACGACGCAGGTGTTCCCGAAAAATTTCATCCTGAAGATCGAGTTCCGCGCGGTGGTAGGTGCGGACAGCGGGATCTTCCTGCGCAAGCCGCAGCTCCAGTGCCGCGATTATCTCGTGGCGGGGCCTTACAAGACGCTCACGAAATACAAGCCGCAGGACTGGAACACGATCATCGTGACGGTGAAGGACAACGTCGCGCACTGCGAGTGCAACGGCGAGGTTCTCGAGGATGCGCTGAAGCTGCCGGAGTCCGGCCCGATCGGCCTCGAGGCGGACCGCGATCAGATGGAATACCGGCACATCCAGATCAAGGAACTGCCGTAGCCACCCGCTCCGTCACGATCGCCGAAGCCATGTCCGGTATTTGCCGGAGCGGTGCAAAAGACGGAGGTCTAAATCTCGAACAGCGACCGAATTTTTTTCCGGAAGCCCGCGGCGTATTCCTGCCTCTTCTGCTCGACGACCTGTGCCGGGGTCTGCGCGGCGAGGACGCCCTCGGTCGCCATACGGCGGCGGGCGAGGAGTTCGCTCAGGCGTTCCGCGAGCGCGGCATTTTCGTGGATGAGCGGCTGCAGGTGTGCGCGATCAATTTCCCAGAGATCGCAGTCGGTCTTCGCGATGACTGTCGCGCTGCGTTTCTCTCCGGTGAGCAGGCACATCTCGCCGAAGGCCTCGCCCGCATGGAGCGTGGCCACGGTGGTGTCGGTGCCGTTTGCGTGGATGACCACGTCCGCCTCGCCGTGGATGATGACGAACATGGAGCAGCCCTCGCTGTCCTGCCGGAACACTTTTTCGCTGCGGCCAAAACGGCGGATCTGTGCGTGTTCGAGGAGTCGGTCCTTCTGCGTGTCGTCGAGCGGGGAAAGAATCTCCTGGCGTGAGAGCTGTTCGCGCAAATCGGCGGTGAGTTTGTCCGCGTGCACCGCGGGACGCCGGATCTCGACGGTGCGCATCGGGAACGGGATCGCAAGGCCGGCGCGACGCGCCTCGTACCACACGTTGGTGCGGATGGCGTCCTCGATGTCGTTGAAGCGCCGCTCGTCATCGAGGCTGTATTTGATCTCGTAGATGATCGAGGACTCGCCGAAGTCCCTCAGATAAACCTTGGGCGGCGGCGACTCGATGACGCCCGCTGCATTTGCCGCGGCACGCCGGAGGATCTCACGGACGCGGTTCGGCGGCACGGTGTACTCGAAGCCGATGCGGATGCGGTTCGAGTGGACTTTCGTCGGGTAGCTGAGGTTGACGATGGTGTGCGAGACGATGGCCTTGTTCGGAATGTCGAGGTAGTAGTCGTCGTTCGTGCGCAACTTCGTGGAGCGCCAGTTCATCTCGATGACTTCGGCGCGCTGCGAATCCACGATGAGCCAGTCGCCGACGGTGAAGGGTTTTCCAAACTGGAGCGCGATGCCCGAGATGATGTTGGCGAGCGTCTCCTGCATCGCGAAGCCGATGACGACCGCGATGATGCCCGAGCCCGCGATGAACGTGTCCACGCGGAAGCCGTACGCGACCTTCAGCACCATCGTGACGGCGACGCAGAATACGGCGAAAGCGAAAACCTGCTGGAGGAGCTTCGGTGCTTCCGCGCCATGCTTCCGCGCAAACCAGCGCTGCCAGTAAAGACGGCGGAGCAACTGGAGGGCGAAGATCGTGCTGAGAATGATGAGCGCCGCATGAAAGGCGCGTAGGCCCTCGTCCTGCCACGACTTCACCGTGCCGTCCGCGCGCAGCACCCGCAGCGGCGCCCATGCGGCGAGCGCGACGCAGAGAAGCTGAAACATGAGCCCGAGCGGGACGTGGTGCGCCCGTTTCAGCCACCGGCCGAGCGCGAGGGTGGCGAGGTAGATGAGTGGTGCCGCACCGAGCGCCAACATCACGGACGGTTGTTCAAGAAAGGAGGCAAGACTGGGCGCTGCGGTCACGGCCCGATTTCTTGCCGGACTTTTTGCCGTGCGTCGAGAGCCGACAAGCGGATGCGCCGGAGAACTCGCGGGACAGGCGGCGCTATTTCTTCTGCGGGGCGATGAAGATGCGCTTCTCGCGCCGGCGTGCGCAGAGGCCGCCGGGGAGGTTCACTTTCGCGCCGCGCGAACCGAGCAGGCTGCGCACGGATTCCACTTCGGCGAAACCGATGCTGCCGACCGCGTGACGCTGGAGCCAGAGGTGGATGAGCCGCCGCTGGAGCGCGAGCGGGAGCAAACGGAGCGCGGGGACTTCCAAGGCATCGGGCGCGGCGCGGAGTTCGGGTTGGGCGGAGAGGAATGCGTCCTCGGCGCGCAGCAGTTCCGTGGTGCGCAGGAGCGCGGCGCGCACGTCGCGCCCGAGCGCGGCGGTGAGCGCGGGAATCGCGGCGTGACGGAGCCGGTTGCGCGTGAAGCGCGGGTCGGCGTTCGAGGTGTCTTCGCGAAAGGGGAGCGCGTGGTGCGCGATGTAGGCGTCAATCTCCTCGCGCCACACGCCGAGCAGCGGGCGCGCAATTTGCAGTTCGGCGGAAAATTTTGCGCTGCGGATTTCGAGCGCGGAGACGGCGCTCATGCCACAGAGGCCGGACGGCCCTGCGCCGCGGAGGAGATTGTGCAGGAAGGTCTCGACCTGATCATCCGCATGATGCGCGAGGAAGATGCGCGGGCACGCGCGCCTGACTGCGACTTGCGCGAAAAATTCATGGCGTGCGCGGCGTGCGGCGGTCTCAATGGAGAGGCGCTCTTTTTTCGCAAGCGCGGCGACATCGGCGGTGCCGGTGATGCATGCGATGTTGAGCATGGCGGCGAATTTTTTCGCAAACGCGGCATCGTCGCCGCTCTCGGCACGGAGACGGTGATCGAGGTGGATGGCGATCAAATTTTTGCAACCGCGGGCGTGCAGCCAGTGCAGCAGTGCGATGGAGTCGCGTCCGCCGGAGACGGCGACGAGGTGTGGATCGCCGGGCGCGAATGCGGTGGGGAGGGCGACGGTCGAGAGCGGGGCGGGGGCGGGGCGCACGGCTTTTAATGGAGAGCGCGTGCTTCCAGCACGCGGATTTGTGCTTCCAGCGCGAATCGGACGCGCATCCTGCGCGCGGAAATCATTCCGTGAGCAGGATGCTCACGGGGGGCCGGCAAGGATGCCGGACACAGCGGGCTGGAAGCCCGCTCTCCCCATGCGCTGTGCGACCTTCGCCTGCTTCGCGCACTTCGCGTGCTTTGCGGTTTCATTGGAATCGCGCCGACTAGCCGACGACGATGTTCACGAGGCGGCCGGGGACGACGATGAGTTTTTTGATCGTCTTGCCGGCGATGGCCTCGGCGATTTTCGGCGCGGACTTGGCGATGGCTTCGATGTCGGCCTGCGTCGCGTCTTTTTTCACGACGATCTTGTCGCGAAGTTTTCCGTTCACCTGCACCGGGAGTTCGATTTCGTCCTCGATGAGGAGCGCGGGATCGTAGGCGGGCCAGGGCAGGTCGGAGAGAAGCGAGTGCTCAGTGCGCAGTGCGCAATGCTCAGTGGTTCCCGTGCCGGCGTTTTTACTGAGAACTGCCCACAGCTCCTCCGTGAGATGCGGGGCGAAGGGATTCAGCACTTGCAGCAGCAGACGGATCGCACCGACCGGGCGGGGGGTTGCGGAGATGAGCGCGTTCGTGCAGATCATCATTTGCGAGATGGCGGTGTTGAAGCTGAGGTTCTCGATGTCTTCGCCGACTTTTTTGATCGTGGCGTGGACGACTTTTGCGAGCGGCTTTTCCATCGGCACGTCCTGCACGGCGGCGCTGCGCTGCCACTCGCCGGCCTGGTTTTCCTCCATCACGAGACGCCACACGCGGGCGAGGAAACGGAACACGCCCTCGACGCCGCTCATGCTCCACGGCTTCGTGGCTTCGAGCGGGCCCATGAACATCTCGTAGAGCCGCAGCGCGTCGGCGCCGTATTCCTTGATGACGTCGTCGGGGTTCACGACGTTGCCGCGCGACTTGCTCATCTTCACGCCGTCCTCGCCGAGGATGAGGCCTTGGTTGACGAGTTTTTGAAATGGCTCGGGCGTGCTGACGTGGCCGAGGTCGAACAAGACCTTGTGCCAGAAGCGCGCGTAGAGCAGGTGCAGCACGGCGTGCTCGGTGCCGCCGACGTAGAGGTCCACGCCGCCGTGTGGGACTTTGTGATTGGTGACTGGTGACTGGTGACTGGTGGAGCCGGTCGTCCAATAACGCTCTGCTTCTGTACCGACGAAGCGGTCGGCGTTCTTGTTGTCCATGTAGCGCAGGTAGTACCAGCACGAGCCGGCCCATTGCGGCATGGTGTTGGTTTCGCGCGTGGCGGTGGCGGTGTAGGCGATCCAGTCGCGGGCTTTTGTCAGCGGGCCTTCCGGGGTGCCGGTGGGTTTGAAATCGGCGAGGTCCGGCGGGACGACGGGGAGTTCGCTGGCGTCGAGCGCGCGATGCTTTCCATTTTCCCACACGATGGGGAAGGGCTCGCCCCAGTAGCGCTGGCGCGAGAAAAGCCAGTCGCGGAGTTTGAAGTTGATCGTCTTTTTGCCGAGGCCCTCGGCTTCGAGGCAGCGGATGATTTCGGCTTTCGCCGCGGCGGTGGGAAGTCCGTCGAGCGGGCCGCTGTGGATGGCGTAGCCTTCGCCGTGGAAACACTCCAGCGGTTCGGCGTCGCACACGCCGCCGCCGCCGAGTCCGAGGCGCGGTTCGGGCGAGACGACTTCGCGGATGGGCAGCGCGAATTTTTTCGCAAACTCCCAGTCGCGCTCGTCGTGCGCGGGCACGGCCATGATCGCGCCGGTGCCGTAGCCGGGCAGGACGTAGTCGGCAATCCAGACGGGGATGCGCTCGCCGCTGACGGGATTGATGGCGAACGCGCCGGTGAAGATGCCGGTCTTGTCTTTCGTCAACTCGGCGCGATCGAGGTCGCTCTTGCGCGCGGCTTTCTCGCGGTATTCCTCGACGGCGGTCGCCTGCTCCTCAGTGACGATCTGATCAACGATGGGATGCTCCGGTGCGAGGACCATGTAGGTCGCGCCGTAGAGCGTGTCGGGGCGGGTGGTGAAGACGGTGATGGACTCGTCCATGCCCGGCGGGCAATCGGCGACTTTGAACTTCACCTCCGCGCCTTCGCTGCGGCCGATCCAGTTTCGCTGGTGAATCTTGATGCTCTCGGGCCAGTCGAGGCCGTCGAGTTCGTCAATGAGCCGCTGCGCGTAAGCCGTGATGCGCAGCATCCACTGGCGCATCGGGCGACGCTCGACGGGATGGCCGCCGACTTCGCTCTTTCCATCAATGACCTCCTCGTTCGCGAGCACGGTGCCGAGTTCGGGACACCAGTTCACCGGCGCGTCGCTCACGTAGGCGAGGCGATGTGAGTCAATGAACGTGCGCAGATTTTCCTCCGGCTCATTTTCGATTTTCGATTTTCGATTTTCGATGAGCTCCGAGATCGGACGCGCACAGTTTTTCTCCGCATCGAAGTGGCTGTTGTAGAGCCGGAGGAAAATCCACTGCGTCCACTTGAAATAGCCGGGATCGGTCGTGTTCACCTCGCGCTGCCAGTCGTAGCCGAAGCCGATGCTCTGGAGCTGCTTCTTGAAATTGGCGACGTTCGCCTCGGTCGTCGCGCGCGGGTGCTGGCCGGTCTTGATGGCGTATTGCTCCGCAGGCAGGCCGAACGCGTCCCAGCCCATCGGGTGCAGCACGTTGAAGCCGCGCATTTTTTTGTAACGCCCGATGATGTCCGTCGCCGTATAGCCCTCGGGATGGCCGACGTGCAGCCCCGCGCCGCTCGGGTAGGGGAACATGTCGAGCACGTAGTATTTCGGGCGCGTGGCGTCGAAGCCGGGCTCTCCGGGATTCGGTGTGTGAAAGGTCTGCCGTTCGTCCCACACGCGCTGCCAGCGGGGCTCGAATTGGTCGAAAGGAAATGGTCTGCGTCGCTCGTGGCTCATGGTGAAAAGGGCGCGGACTTTACCCCGCCTCAATCCGAGGGGCAATGCGGGAATCGGCTCGTGAAGACCGAAAATTGCATCGCATGCGAATCGCGACGATCCGCCGTCACCACCGCGCCGTGGGTTTCGGAGAGCGGAACATTTCGAGAACCGCATCGCGTGTGGCAGCGCGATCCACGATCAGGAGCGAGTAGCCTTTCGCGATCGGCACAGGGCCATCTGGCGGCGCGCACAGTCTGGCTGCGGGCACGTCGCGAAGCTCGGGCACCCAGCGGCGGATGTATGCGCAATCGGGGTCGAAGCGCGGCGTTGTTTTCTCAGCGGCCGTCGTCCTCGGGCCGCCAGTAGGCGCACCACGACAGACTGCGGCAGTCCGGCTGGAATTCATGTTCCAGCATCTCGGGCCAGTGGCAGAGCACCTGCATGTAGAATTCGCGCCAGTTCAGTTCGTTGACAAACTGATCCACGGCTTCCTTTTCCGTGAAGGTCTTCGCCGCCGCGCGCGCACGGCGGCAGTCGCGCAGCACTTCGCGAATCGAGCGAAGGCCGTGCCGCAAATCCTGCGAGAGCCGGGAGGTTCCGTTTTCCGCAGGGAGAGCGCGCTTTGCGCCGTAGAGAAAAATCGGCCCGTCGAGAAACCGCGCGAGCCGCAAAGGAACGCCTGCCGCGGAGCCCCGCAACAGTGGTGCGTGCCGGTCCATTCGCTCGTGATGAAGACGGGCACCACCCGCTCGTGCGCGGCGAGTGCGGCATTCAGCGCGGTGTTGTCCGCGATCCGCAGATCGCGCCGGAACCAATGAATCGCGATGCTCATCGTCTTTTTTCCGGATTCGGAGCCGATCAGCACAGGTGTGGTCATTTCAATTTTTTCCGAGGTTTCATTCGTGCCCGTGATGAAGCGGAAAAACTGGCGGAAGCCGCTGTTCATGTCGGAGCCGTCCATCGCATTGCCCGCGAGCGTGAGCGCGGGATAGTCGCGAATCTCAATGTTCCCGTCTGCGCGGATGCCCTTGTATTCGGGTGTCTCGGTCGCCGCGCGCGCGGTGCTGACGAGCCAGAAGGCTGCCACCGCAAACAGGAGCGCGACGACGGTGATGGTGGTGAGGAGTGTGTTTTTTACGGATTGGGTGTGGGTGTGATGGCGCGATCGATCTCGCGTGTGATTGACTGGAACGCCGCGTCGTTCAGCGGGCCGGTGACCTGCGTTACGATTCGGCCTAGGCGGTTTATGACGTAAATGTTTGCCACGCCTTTCGCATAGCCGAAGTGCTTCACCACAGAGCCTTCCCAATCGAGCATCACGGAGTAGGTGAGCTTTTTCCGGAATGAATCGCGGACGGTGCCACGGAGGATGCCCGGGACGCTCGACATGTCCGCGACACCATCAATGTCTATGCTCGTCTCGTAGCGGTCGCGGATGCGCTGAATCCATGGCGCGAGCTGTTCGGAGCCTTTCTTATCCGCGACAGTCATCACGGTGACTTTCGCCTTTGGGAAACGATAGGTGCGCAGCTTGGATTCCTGATCGGTGAGCTCAAAGTCGGCGAGCTTTTCGACCGGCGCGGCAAAAGCGGCGGTGCGCAGGACGAGGATGGCGAGGAGCGGGAGTTTCATGGAGTGTGGACGGGCAAGTACTCGCGGCCTTTCCAGGTGGCGGGGCGTTTCCGGAGGGAACGGATGAGGGCGAACCACTGAATCGCGACGAGCGCGCAGATGCCGAATGGGTGGAGCACAGCGGAGAGGACAGACTGGCGGAAGCGCACGATGGCCACGAAGCGCGGGAGAAAGGCGGCGAGCGTGCCGATGAGGCTGAGCGTGAACGCGAGCGGAGACACGGCGAATGCGAGCAGCACGAGCGGGAGGACCTGGCCGCCGAGCAGCAGGAGCGTTGCGGGGAGGATGAGTTGCGGGGAGCCGAGGCCTTCGTGGGCGTTTTTCGCGAAGCCGTGCCAGACTTCCGAGGCGCGCTGATACATGCGGCAGTGGAAGGTGTCTGTGGCGTCGAAAAGGTCGGTCGCGAAGCCGTGCGCGCGGAAGGTGCGCGTGAGTGCGACCGCGTCGTGGATGCGGTTGGCGATGGGGGTGTGGCCGCCGACGCGATCGTAAGCGTCGCGGCGCACGGCGAGGATTTGGCCGCACGCGGCGGCGAAGCGCGGGTCGGTGGACTTCCGCATGCGCTCCAGCGGGAGGAAGCCGAGGAGGACAAAGTGAATGAGCGGGATGATGAGCTTTTCCGTGAGGCCGCGGGTTTCTTCGTGAGGGACGCCGCTGACGAGTGCTGCGCCGCTTTGATCCATGAACGCGGCGAGACGTGCGAGCGAGTCCGGGCGGGAGATGCGCACGTCGGCGTCCATGAAGACGAGGAGCGGGTGCTTCGCGAGCGCGGCGAGTTGGTGACAGGCGAAGTTTTTGCCGCACCAGCCGGGGCGGAGCGGCTCGGCGGTTTCGAGGCGCACTCTTGGATCTGCGGTAAATTCGCGGACGATGTCGGCGGTGTGATCGGTCGAGCCGTCGTCGAGGATGATGACTTCGAGTTCGACGCCTTCGCTTTGCAGAATCGAGTTCAGGGCGGCGGCGATGTTGGCTTCCTCGTTGCGCGCGGGGATGAGCACGGAGCACTTGGCGCGAGCGGTGCCGGGCTGTGGGAGCGGTGCGTAGAGCGCGAGGTTGCGCAGGAATAGCGCGGCGGGGATGAGGGCGAGCAGGCAGCTCGCGGCGGCGATCCAGGTGATCATCGCGTGGCGGCGGCGGGGTGTTCGGGATCGAATTTCTCGCCGCGCAGCCGCGCGCGGAGCCAGCGCCATGCGTCGTAGATTCCGTTCACGCCGGACTTGCCGCGATTTGCGGTCTGCCACTCGGCGGGGTCGCGGCGGCAGGCGCTGGCGGCGAGTTTGGTCTGCATGATTTCGAGCGCGCCGGTGAAGACGCCGGTCCACTCCTCGACGGTGCGGATGGGCTCGCGGCCGGGCACGATGGGTTCGCCGAAGGAGACGAGGATTTCCGGGCGCGGCTCGGTCCAGAATGGATATTCGATCGCGAGCGGGACGAATGCGGCATCCGGCTCGCGCACGGCGAGCGCGCCGAGGCCGTCCTCCAGGCGGAGCGGGCGCTCGCGCACGTCGGCGAAACGGCCTTGCGGCGAGAGCCACACGGAGTTGCGCGGGTCGGCGAGGAGGTCGTGCGTGATTCGCAGAAAATTGCGCGTGCCACGCAGGGTCGGATCGACGCCGAAAAAGCCGAGGCGCTTGAAGATGCCGTAGCGCTCCAGCATTTCCGAATCGATCGGGCCGAAGGCGGAGCGCTCGGGGAAGAAGTCGCGCGCGAGGAGCAGGCAGACGAGCGGGTCCCACCATGAGGCGTGATTGAAATAGACGACGAGCGGGCGGGCGCGATCACACGCGGGTAGGCCGCTTTTCAAAATGCGCATCGCGTGGAAATCCCGGCGCACGCGGCGACGGCAGTAGGCGATGAAGAATTTCATCACGCCGGCCGAGATGTGCGGCGCGGATTTCATCACACCAATTCCAATTCCGGCGCGGCTGGCACCGGCGCGGATTTTTCGCCGAAGCCGTCGCGGTCGATCGTGTCGGCGGCGATCCAGCCGGACATGAGGACCATCGGCATGCCGGGGCCGGGATGCGCGGCGCCGCCTGCGAGGTAGAGGCCGCGGAGGTCGGGGCTGCGGTTGCCGGGCTTGAATGCGCCGAGAAATTTCCCGTGGCTGGCGAGGCCGTAGATGGCACCGTCGAGCACATGGTAGCGGTCGTGGATGTCCTGCGGCGTGAGCGTGCGCTCGAAGACGATGCGCGATTCGATGTCAGGCATTTTGCCGGTGGTCTTCAGCTTTTCCAAAATCACGCGGCGATACTCGGGGAGCATCTTTTTCCAGTCGTGATGCGGGCGAAGATACGGCGTGTGGACGAGGACGTAGAGCGCTTCGCCACCGGCGGGCGCGGTGCCGGGCTCGGTGCAGGTCGTCGCGGCGAGGTAGCACGTGGGGTCGGGCGCGGGCTCGCCTTTTTTGTAGATGAAATCGAACTCCTCGTGCGGGTCGCGGCTGAAGACGAAGCCGTGATGCGCGAGGTGCTCGTAGCGTTTGTTGAGCCCGAGGTAGAGGACGACGCCGGAGCACGCGGGCTCGTAGCTGCGGCGGTGCTCGAATTTCTCCGCGACCGGGCCTTGGATCAGCTCGCGATGCGTGCGGACCGCGTCGCAGTTTGAAACTACGGCGCTGAGTGCGATCTCCTCGCCAGACTCGGTGCGGACGCCGGTGACTTCGCCGCCGTGCGACAGGACTTTTTCGATCTTCGTTCCGACGCGGAACTCGACGCCGAGTTCGCGGGCGAGTTTTTCCAGCGCGAGCGGGACGGCGCGCGTGCCGCCCATGGGATACCACACGCCTTCCTGCGTCTGCATGTGCGCGATGCCACAGAGCACGGCGGGCGAGCCGTAGGGCGATGAGCCGACGTATTGCGTGAAATGATCGATCATCTGCGCGACGCGCGGGTCGGGCGTGTATTTGCGAACGGTGCCCGCGACCGAACGGCCCATGCGCATCGCGAGAACGTCGGCGAGCATCTTCGGGTCGAATGCGGCTTTCCAATTCATCATGTCGCGCAGGCCGCCGATGGACTTGTAGAAAAACTGGCGCTGCGAGATGTCGTCGAGGCGCTCGCTGAACTTCATGAAGTCGCGGTAGCGCGCGCCGGAGTTGGTGCCGGGCGCGAAGGTGTCGAGCGTCTTCGACATCGCTTCGGGGTCTTGCGCGAGGTCGAGCGATGAGCCGTCGTCGAAGAAGCAGCGCCACTGCGGGTCGAGGCGCACGAGTTCCAGGTAATCCTCCATGCGCACTCCGGCCTCGCTGAAGATGCGATGCAGCACGGAGGGTATCGTGACGATGGTCGGGCCCATGTCGAAACGGAAGCCGTCGCCGCGGAGTGGCGCGGCTTTCCCGCCGAGCCAGTCGTTGCGCTCGAAGAGAACCACTTTGTTTCCGCGCGCGGCGAGCACGCAGGCTGCGGAGAGGCCGGCGAGGCCGCCGCCGATGATGCCGATGGGTTTCATGGTCGTGTCTTTCTGGTTTTCAGTTTGGTAATCAGTGCGCGGAAAAGCTCGCGGAACGCGGCGAACCGACGCGTGCCGTGCGCGGCGCGGATGTAGGCGGAGAAAAGTTGCGCATCGCCCGGAGCGGGTTTGTCGAAGTGCGGATGTACGCGGCCGTGGCGCTCGGCGACGACGTGAGGGAAGGTCATTTCGAGCAGGCCCTCGTCGCCGCGCGTGGTGCCGAAGCCGCTGGCTTTCACGCCGCCGAAGGGCATGCGCGGATCGGCGGTGGGCGCGATGAGATCGTTGATGAGGACGAAGCCTGTCTTGATGCGCGCGGCGAGGGTGCGTGACTTCGCGACGTCGCGGGAGAAGATGGAACAGCCGAGAGCGAAGTCGGCGTCGTTGGCGCGATGCACTGCGGTTTTTTCGTCGCGCACACGCTCGATGAGCATGCGAGGAACTTGTGCAACGGAGAGGCGCATGAGCAGATCCTCGGCGATGGATTGCACGACGACGAGGCGGCGCGGGGCGATGCAGGTTTCGCCGTCGTTCAGGCTGGTGCCGAAGCGGAGCGCGCGGACGACGAGGTCGAGATCGGCGTCGGCGAAGACGAGCACGGCGTCCTGGCCGGAGAGTTCCATCACGGACGGGGTGCTTGTTTCGGCGAGTTCGGCGAGGACATCGCGGCCGTTTTCGGAGGAGCCGGTGAAGATCACTTTGTCCACGCCGTCGGCGATGGCGTTGCGCGCGGCGGTCACGCTCTCGGGCAGGATGGTGAGCAGCGCGGGATCGAGTCCGGCTTCGCGTGCGAGTTGCGCGAAAGCGAACGCGACGTGACGCGTGCCGGGCGCGGGCTTGAGCAGGACGGCGTTTCCGGCGACGAGCGCATGCAGCGCGTGGACCGCAGGCAGGAAGAGCGGGTAGTTTCCCGGGCCAATCACGAGCACGAGGCCGAAGGGCTGGCGCTGCACTTCAAAGGTCACGCCTTGCATCCAGAATGGACGTCCGCGGCTTCCGCATCGGCGTGTGGCGAGCACGCGGTCTGCGCTTTTTTCCAGCCAGCGACAGGCGTCGGCGAGCGGGAGCACTTCGGAGACGAGCTTCTCGGCGATGGGACGATCGCTCAC
>Ga0209596_1001014_pt1 | contig 24896 bp, 37 predicted proteins | sample M_130807_MF_Meta_FD_187314 | JGI IMG/M metagenome (GOLD analysis project Ga0209596, IMG submission 187314) | Freshwater microbial communities from Lake Montjoie, Canada to study carbon cycling - M_130807_MF_MetaG (SPAdes) (version 2) | ecosystem: Environmental > Aquatic > Freshwater > Lake...
TTGTTTTAAATCCTTCTGTAGAGTGGTCGGTCTTATAGAGCTGAGAAGTTTCTCAACTTTTTTGTTCAAATACATTTGCTCAATAAACTTGTGGCAAGGTGTCATTGAAAGTAAAGGTATAACAATTTATTAAATACAAACAAAATTTATTTTTTGCACCTATTTTTATTGTGATGCACCTATTTTTCTTTTAGTTGTTCGGTATTTCCGAAATACTGTTTAATTGTTCTCTATACCAAAATGCACCTTGTTCAAAATGCACTAATGGTGGTCCATAAATAATACTGTTATCATAATCTCTTGCTGCTTTCTCTATATCCTCATCTGATATTTCTTGTTTGGGAACTTCTGCCTCATCACTTCCCTTACTTCCATTATTTAATTTAGCCCATTCTTCTTCAGTAAATTTTATCTTTTTCATAAAATATTTTTTATTTGTTTTAAAATATCAACAATTCCTTTTAATACTAATGCTATAAAAATACCTCCTACAAATACCGCTATTTCTGTCATAAGTTTAAATTTATTTTGTTATTGAAACCGTTCCAATTTGTCACGCTTTGATTCAGTAAAAATTTGCAGAAGGTACCGATATCCAGCACCTTCCGCAAAGAATTTAGAATGGCAGGTTTTCAACTACTTCTTCTTTTTTAGGTTCATAGGTGTCTAATTCAATGTAATGTTTCCCAGCTTTTGAAGTTTTAATACTCAGGTTTACCCAACCTTTTTTATCATTCTCTTGTAGGAATGTAATTGCTTCAGATACCTTAATTGATAGGTTACCAATTACGAAGTCAGGAGCTTTCTCATTTCTTTTAAAGATGAATCCATCTGCAAACTTTTTTTCGTTTTCCATTTTGTTTTTGTTTTATAGTTTATAGTTAATAATAATTTGTATTAATTCTTCCCTACTCCACTTGTAGATATTTACTTTTGACTTCGTTTCCAGTTCTTCAACAATATCAACTCCATATTTTTGAATAAGTCCAAATCTGTACTGGATAAGATTACCATGTCTAAAGTTGTTGCATCCGATACATTGACCATTAACATTGATTTCGTTATAGGTTAATGCTGAAAATTGTCCTGAGCTGAAGTAATGTCCAGCATGGTCAACAGAACCACCGCAAGATATACAACCGCAGTCCTTATCTCTATTCCTAATCCATTTGTTGAATACTTCCTGAGCTTTCTTTTTAAGTTTAGGTAGTGGTGTTGTTTTTTTGGATGACATCAAGTACGCTTAATTTTTGATAAATTTGTTTAATCTCCTGAATGGTTGCATCACTTATCTCATCATTATCACGTTGTTTAATAAACCTATTTAAAGTGATTAAAGCATTACGTTCAAAGTCCTTTGCATCGTATCTTAATCGGCCCTCAAATAAGTCAGTAGCCATCTTGTATAGTTGAAGCTTACGCTGTTCCGATTGTTTGATATATCCTAACTCAACCATATTATCAAAGATATACAAAGGTATCATTATCAAATTCCGCTTCGTCAAATCCTTCCTTTGCAAATATTCCTCAATATCCTTTTGTTTGTCCGCCTGATTAACGATTACTTTCTGCTGCACTGGTGGTTTATATTCAATCGTACTATTAATATTATTTACATATTTCCGATAAGCATTCAGTATTCCAACAAGGTAAGCAATAGTAAATTGGTCATAAACCTTTAACTCATCAACTTCAAACGTTCCTTTAATTGCTAAATCAAACGCTAAGAATAATTCATCCAAAGTTCTCATTGGATAGCTGGACCGAATATAATTAAAGATTAAAACTGATTGGTTGTCATCAGGGAAGTGATGGGGTCTAAGTCCAATAATAAAATAAATCTTTTGTAATTCAGCTGCTAATTCTGCATTGGTAGCATCCTTAACTTGCTTCGCTTTCATTGCGTTTCTCAATAAATCTATCTGCGTAGGTAAGGTAGCTATTGAATTTGTCTGTGGCTGATAACTTTGTATTTGCATCTTCAAATTTTTGTGTTTTTATCCAGTTGGTAAAATGTCTGTAAACTTCGTGTTCATTATTGTAATAAGTCATTCCGGTAAGCGTCTGCAATTTAAATGATTTCCACATAGGATTAATCATATCATTTGTAATTGTTTTTTGTTTTTGAATTTTAAATTGTTCAATAATTGCTTGATGATAGTTTTCAGGAAGTCCATTAAAATCAGATTCTAAATATTTTTTACCTTTAAAAATAATAGTATTTATATCTTCATTTACATTTTCATTTTCATTTTCCATATGGGAGGTCGTATGACCATCCATATGACCTAATTTATTATTAGTTTTTTTATGTTGATTATTCCCTGAAATGTTGTTGTGTCTTGACTTTGTAAACTTTTTACGCTTATCTTTTTCAAGTTCTAATCGTTCATTAAAAAACTTTCCTTCAGAATCCATCCTAAACTTGTGCTTAATGTTATCCCACTTTTGACCTACCACTTGACCTATCATATGGGAGGTCATATGACCAACATTAAACTGCATCATAAGTATTTCCATATATGCACCTTTGTCTTCTAAAGACATTCCCATAGTGCCGCCAATCCAATCATTTGGATAAAATAAGAATGCTGGGTCTTTACTCATATTTACCTCCTTCAATTTTAATTAGTGTATTGTGCAATTCATCCATTAATTGCTCTGCATCTCTTTTTGTTAGATGTACAAAGTTAATTTTTTGATTTTCATTTGTAATTGAAATCTCAACATACTCATCAAATTGAAATACATTCAATTCAACATTTGAATTTTCTTCGCTGATAAAAGTTTTTGTTGTCATTTTTTAAAAGTTTAATTTGTTTTTATTTGACTTTATTTTTCTGTTTTAATAAATTCGTTTAATTTTTCTACAAGAATTTTAGCAGTATTATAACCAAAACTAACCTCAGCAACTTTTTTCTTGTCTTTTGCAAATAATAAAATCATAAATAATTCCATCATTTTTGGCTGATGCGTTAAAATTCCAATTACTACATCATCTGCTTGTTGAGTGTAACTTGCTTTTAATTCTAAAGCAAATGCTTTTTCTTGAATTTCTTTTAATTGTTTTTTTGTCATAATAAAAAAAGGTTTACACTGGTAGAAGCAATGTAAACCCTTTAAGGTTGAAATAAATATTTCGGTTTGGCTTCTACTTCAAAACGAAATTGTACACAAATATAAACTAATTCTGCATAAATTCCCTACTTTTTGGGACTTTATTTTCTTTATTCAATCGGAAGTAATTTTCGGAATACTTGAAATACCGGTCGGAATTGTAAAGGAATAAGTGCAAACGCCTATACCTATCTCTGTAATAAGGATTAATCTCACATTGATTTCTTACACTCCTGATTGCATTGATAACTGTTGTATGGTCGCGACCTCCTAATAATCTTCCTATCTGCTTTAAACTTAAATTAAGAAAAACATCCGAATAAAGAATATCGCAGATTAAATGCCGAGCATATACCAAATTTCCAGTTCTTCTATTACCTATAATTCTTCCAACTGGTACTACAAGAAAGTCGCATACTTCCATTATAATTGCATCAGGAGCCAAGAGCTTAGTTGATTCAATTAGTTGATGATTGTCGCAAGGAGTACAACTCCGAATTAATCTTTTATCCATTGTAGTTTTTTAAAAGTTCTTTAATTTGTTTTTTTGCTTCTGTTTTGTGCTTTGATTTAATGTAGTAATAGTCTTGTATCTTTTTTTCTTCTTCAGGTTTCCTTAGCCAAGTCTTTGGCTGACTATACTTACTTGACTTATTTTCTTTTTTTTCTGCCTTTAGCGTTTTCATATATTTTTTCTATTAAGTTTTTTTGAATAGGAGCATCCGAAAGGTTGTTTATGTTAACCCAGTACTTGTTATCACTTTCATCAACTACTAATCTCATATTGATTGAATGTGTAAGGATGAATACTTTGTCACCTTTGTGGCCATATACTTTCCTACTGGATGCTCCGATTTGGTTTTCTTTAAGGTATACTGGAATCATAAATTAAATTTGATTGAGAACATTCTTCTCATTTTACCATTCTGCGTATAATTTATTTTACAAACATCTCTTTGAACCAAAGTTCTTAATGATGTTTCAATGTCAGTAATAAAATATTTTCTTCTTGCATCTTTGACATAATCTGATTTTACATTGATTTCATTATTACCGTACTTTTTATGTAAATCCTTAATAAAAGATACGGTTTTTTCTCTTAGTGATTTAAATGGGTCATCCTTTTCTATTTGCAAATTTACTGAATCTTGAAGGTTTAAGTTCATTTGATTTGATTTACATATTTCATCAACTTCATTTTTGTCAAAAATAATAATCATTGTGCCGTTGGATAAATTTTGAATTTTCATTTTCTTTAATTTAGGTTTAAATAAATTTATTTCTGAATAGTAAATTTTACTGATGTTGAAGATGATTTGCTTGGCGGATAAATTGTAATGACCTCACCTGAATTAGAATCTAATACTTGCATCCCTTCGCTTGGTACTTTCTTTAGAAATTCCTTACGTTCCTTTACTGCTTCATCAATAGACTTTTGTTGCTGCTCTAATTGGTCAAACATTAAATCACCGCATTTGCTAAAATCGTACTTAGTTCCAAACTCGCCTACTTCCATCTTTGTTCCGCCAGGTGTTACATATCCCTTACCAAACTTAGTTACTTCATAAATAAGAGCATCGTTAAATTCGGATGAGTCTTTCATTTCTTTAATTAGCAGTTGAACCTTAGTCAGCATTTCGGATATCTGTACGATGTCCTTACCGCCATCAAGTATTTCATTTACTGTTGTTTGAGCTATCACTTTAATTTGTGACTTTGTAAGCTCGTGGTTTATTACTGGTAACATAGTTTAAGATTTATTTGTTAATAATGATTCAATTTCTTTGCTCATTCTGTACTTCAATTTTACTTTGCTGATTTCACCGCCTGACTTGATAAATTCTGCAACTTTGTCAAATGCATCTGTATTCTTATTCAAGAAAGGAAGTTCAACTTTCTCAGGTTGTTGTGGTGTTCCGTTGCCATAAGTAGCGTGGTTTCCATCATCATCTTTCTCAAGGATATTCAAGCATAATGCGCTGACCAATGCATACCTTTTTTGGTAGGTCAAACAACTTCCTATTCCCTGGGCATCATCTTTGATTGGTCTAATCCTATAAATAGATTCTAAAAACTCCCCTGATTCGTGCATAATGATTGTGGTTAGACAATGGTCTCCAGTTGGGAATTGGCAAACTGCAAGTCCTGATTCTTGCAATGGTTCTTCAATGGCTTCTATAATCGTTCCTAAGCTCGCATAAGACGATTTAAAGAAAGGATTTCTGCTATCCTTAGTGATTGCGCCTACTTTTACCTTAAAGGTAATTAACGCCTTGCAGATGTTTTTAATTGATTCGCTTTTTTTCATGTTTTCTTTTTTTTGGTTTTGGTTGATAATTGTTAATTGTTTGATTGAAATGATAGAAGTCATATATTCCGATGGCTGCTATCATGAGTAGTAGAATCCACATACTAATCTTGTTTAATGGTTAGGGTGTGCAATCCTTCTTCAAAGATTTCAAGACATTTGCCGGTAGTAATAAACTCAACCGATGCAGTAATGTTTGGCCATTGTGTTTTTTCTACATAATACCAGCTTTGAATAAGTTGGAAGATGTCTCCTTCTTTGTCTATCATAGAACAAGAAAGGTCAATAAATTTAGTGTTTAATTTTCCTTTGTTAATTAAGTGTACTGTTGTCATTTGATTTGGTTTTTTGGTTTAAAGTGTGTGTAATGGGTAAATAATAATCATTCCAATTATTACAATTATTGCAACCAATAAGATTGTAAATGTTTTTGAGTGTAGGAAGTTTTTTTGTTTCATTTGATTTAATTTGATTTGGTTAAAAAAATGTGCGTTGATTGGTCGCACCCCCACGTCTTTCGTTTATCAGGATTCAAAGATAAGGCGGATATAATTCTAAACCAAAATTATTTTGAATTATTTTGAATTATTTTGAAAGTATTTTTAGATTATTGCATAACTAATTGATTTGCAATAGTAATACATATTACAAACTACCTAAAAAAAAGTATAAAAAAAACCCCGATATAGAAATATCAGGGTGATTATATCCAAATCCCAAATGAAAGAACAATACAAAGTTATGGTATTTCTTTAACTCTCCTCATCCTCCTCAAACAATTCATCATGCATTTCGCCTATACAATCATCTATTATCTTGATTGACTTTCTTATTATTCTTTTAATTCGCTTTGAATCTTCCCTTGTCATTATCTGTGTGTCCATTGATTCAACAGATGAAATAGCAAAATAGGCCGCAGTAATATAATCACTCCTGGTTGTTGTTTCAACTTCAATTTCATCTTCCAGTTCTACTTCCAAAATTTCCTCATTAACAACCTCTGCAATAATCTCTTTTATTTTTTCATCAGTTATCATAAAATTGTATTAATCGTTGTCAAACCATTCAGGAAATTCCATTGGTGTATTAACTTCTGTATTCATCTTAGTTTTTTAATAGTTGCAAATCAGGTCTGTCTTCATCAACTTTGCGGCCCATCTGCTTTGCGTTAATTCTTATTGAATTTAATTTCCTGTATTGTTTGCAAAGTGATTCAAGCATTGCAATTCTTTCACTCATTGGAACGTATAAAAGCATTTGTTCAATTTCTTTTTTCATAGTTTGTTTGTAGTTATTTTGTAGTTTGTTTGTCAGTTTTAACCTTACATTTAAGATATGATTAATTACTTATCAATTTTAGTATGAAATTTTCCGCACGTTGTACATCTCATTTGTATCTTTTTTACTCCTGAGGCAGATACCATTTTTCTTGCCCTAATTATTTGGTCAGAACCGCACTCAGGACATGAACCTCTATCCCCCCCAAAGATAACTCCATAATGTGTCTTTGCTTCAGTATGCTTTGATAATTCTTTGTAAACTTTCTCCAGTACTATAACATCCATTTTACAATATTTGACCATCTTGCCCATGCTCACTTTACACTTGTTTAGCATTATCTCTTTCCACATGCCGTAATCTGTCTTTATTTTTTGGCCAACTCCTAAAAACTTTGCAATGTAATCTAACTTATTACTGTTGAATTTAAACTTTGACCGACTAATTTTCAAGGTGTCAATGGTGACATACTTAGGAAACATATCTATCCGATGAAATAAGCACCTTGTTCTTATCCAACTCAAGTCAAATCTATCTCCATTATGACCGACAAGCTCATCCGCCAAACTTGCAATTTCTACAAACTTTGATAATAGTTTCTTATCGCATTGTTTACTATCCCATTCTAACGAATGCACTTCCTTTGAATCTTCCCACTTGTAGCAGATGCAGATGATAGCACGTTCTTTGATAATGCTTTCAGGGCCAATGTTAAGTTTGAATCCTGACTGCCAAAATAAACCAATGTTGGCTGAAACCTCAATATCAAAGAATAATCGTTTTCTGTTTGTTCTAACTTTGTTTAAAGTCATTAAAGTCATATAGTAAAGTATAGATTTGCTTCTTCTTTCCTACGTTTAATTAAACCCTTTAAAACCTTTCCCTTAGCACTTATATACTTTGTCTCAAACCATGTCCTAATCTCCTCGTTTGATGCCTTAGAATTGATTAAATTGTATAAGGTTAATGAACCTCCAGTATTAAAGGTATAACTTAATAATGAATCAAATTGATTTTGATTTAATTGGACTGTCACTTTCTTTTGAATAATTGTGACAAACTTGCTCAAAGTTGATAGTAATAATTTTTCCGCACCTTCCAAAGTAATAACCTCACCCATCTTTACTGGCTTACCATCTTGCCAAAAAGTGTTACCATATCCAATAGTAGCTTTGTTTGCTGGACATAAGTACGCCTTTAGTTGACATCCCTCATATTTTTTTATTAGGTCAATGCAATTCTTTGATGGTGTCATTGAATTTATTTTTTTACTTTCTAAAAAAGTGAACAATAATTGAAATCAGTAAAGCTATCAATAACCATAAATTTAACTTTGTACTATTTTCATATTTCTTATGAGCTTTCTCCCTATCTACAATAAATTCCTGAATGATAGTTTTATCGGCCATACTTTGCTTAACAATAGTATCGTGGATGACTGGTAAGTTTTTATAAATGTTTCTATATATGTAAACTAATCTTTGATTATACTTCAATAACTCAATAGTATCTGCTTTGTAGATTGTATCAATTCTTAGGTCATTTAAGACATTAATTGTATCAAACCATGACTTGTATTGGGTAGAATCAGAAATAGTCTTAATCGGGATGCAAGGATACCACAATGCCGATTTAGTAGCGACTACTTCAGGAAAGTTAATTTGTGCCTTATTCATTTGCCTTTCAGCTTTCTTAACTGAATAGCACCCCGATAAAATAAGTAATAAAATTAAAAATCTCATTTTAATAAATTTTAGTGAGTGTGGTAAGCTACTTTGCAATCACTTATTCCAATCCTATGGGACTGGTCTTTTCTTTAGATGAACCCTTTCACTGGTAACCTTTCTTACTTTTCCTTTTTGAAAGTTTGTCCAGTTGAATTAGTGAACAAGTTCTTTAATAAATAACCCAATGCTGAAGTCAATGCAGTAGTGCCAACTAACTTCCAATCAAATACTAAACTTCCAGCTTGTACAGTTGTGTAGACAATTGTCATTACTGAAGTCAATACTGCGAGAATCAATCCTTTACCTAAATCGTTTAGGTCAATGTTCAAAAATGGTGATTTCATATTTGTTTGTTTTTAGTTTTACTTTTCTAATCTTACTATTCGCACTTCATGGTCGCTTACATCATCCTTCAATCTTTCAATGTCTTTCTTATTGCTAACGTCTGACAATAGTATATTTTGAACCGTTTGCTCAAACTTAACTATTTTGCCAATTAGCATCTTGCCGATATACCCAATAATAGCAATTAATAATCCTATCAGGATGTTGGTCAATTCTTGTGGTGTCATGTTAATTATTTATTGCTTCTCTGTCTGTAATATATTTGTTTGTTATTAAATCGGAAATGTATCCAAAAGTCCCATCAATTAAAGGAATGGCATCTGCGTATCTTTTAGTTATATCACCAACTGCATCTCCTATACTTTCTCCCTTACATACGATTTTATCAATATCGTTTATTTCTTGCTCTGTATTATATACGAATATTAACATGTTAATAAATTGAATAGTAAGTATTTAAATTAGTTTCCATTGCATTTCTATTTGTTCCTTTGTCGCTTGTATATCCTATTACTTCAAAAATATTCGCATTTGCATAAATACCAGCCGTTCCACTTGTTCCTATTTTAAATGTTGCAGATGTATAATTATAAATAGATGTTACAATAGATGAATTTGTTGAATTTAGATAATAACTACTTGTTGTTCCTACTCTTGTTATAAATCCAATATGCTTAGATAATATAGAATTTGTTATACTTGCTGGAGTTCCTGCTAAAATAGAAAATTGATAAGTAGTACCAGTAGTTCTCCAAATATATGACCACCCATAAAGTGTGCTAAATCTATTTCCAAAAAAATCATTATTACTATTTGTGTGACTACCGATTGCAGTAATAAAACTAAAAGTACCTCCATTAAATAAAACACTTGAAGTTGATAAAGATAAACTTGTTGCAGTATTTATACATATAATTCCGCCTTGTCTATTAACTACTCCACTTGTAATTATCTTTGGTTGACTTGCTGCCGTTGCTTGTGTTGCATCATTTCCGCTACCACTTTGGTCATACCATGTAACTACAAATCCATTGTTTGCACCTACAAATGTTTTCATAGATGCAGTATCAATAGCATTGTTTATAAATCCAATATCTTGCTCAGTATTATCACTTGACCTCCTTACTCTTATACAACTCCCTGAATAATTGCTATTTAGTTTTCGCAAACTTAAAGCTATTGTTGCTGAAGGATAAATGTCTAAAAATAACGTACCTAAATTAGATTTGTATAATTGATTGCAACGGACAATTTGCCCATTAACTCCTATTGATAATAAAATAAAAAATAAAAGTAATCTCATTGTTTAATTATCTTCTTAATTTATTTCCAAATAATGTTAAAGTAAAATAAGTTGGCTTTGTTGTTACCGTTCCAGTTTGAACCCAAACCCAATTACCTTGTGGAATTTTTGTGTTATCCAATGAAGTAACTAAGGTACCAGTATAAATATTAGTTGCAGTACTTCCAGCAATAACTAATTTAGTTGCCCCAGCCGTAACTCCTAAGCTATCATTAAAATAAACAGTAGCATTAATAGATGGACTTGTTCCTTGTAATCCTATTCTTAATGATGTGACATTAATTGTATCGGAATAATCATTGTAAAACGAGCCGTAAATAGCCGAAGTAGTAAATGCAGAAGTATCACCCGCCGCTGCACTTCCAGCACCAAAAACAAACATTGGAATAGTATCTATTTGTTTTGTATAAGCAGTTAAAGATATTGAACGAACATAGTTTGTAAGCATAGTTGAAGTATCTGCATACTCAACATATTTAGAAAGCATTGCCGCAGTATCTGAAATATTTACCTTTAGTGCAACATTTGTCTTTGTTGCTATCGTTCCAACTGTATCAACTATTGAATAAATATTTTTATTCTTCCAAACTTTTTGAGTATCGGAATAAGCAAGAACCTGATTGTTTAATTTACTATTTATTTGTACATCATGGATTTCATCAAGCTCGTAACCATTTTGACATTTAACAAATATTGCACCATTACCAGCATTTGATTTTACCACCACTCCAAGATATACAAGATGTGTCGGAGCTTGTGGTTTTACTTTTGTATAATTTCCTGATATTGTATCAAGATAAATAATATCCCCATTTGAAAATGCTGATGTATTTAGCTTCTCAATCTTACCGCTTAAAATAACCCAACCAGTATCTTGATTTGCTATTGTTCCACTAACAAAGCCAAGTGTATTTGCTGAAGTAGAATCTCCTTTGCTATTTGCTAATCTTACCGCTGGTGCTTCATTGTTATTTCCTGATGTAGTCAATGCAACTACCTTGCCATTGGTAAGTGTTACTCCAGCGTCATTGTGAACTTTAACCATTACAATCGTAGCAGTATCATTTCCAAATCTACCATTTTGACCACCACCGCCAACACTATCTTTAATAGCAAACCTAACTCCACCCTTGTAAAATATTATTGAATCCTTACCAGCTATTCTTGTAATGCTTTGAATCCATCTATTTGCAGTATCTACTGAATGCAGATAAGGACTTAGCATAGCACTTGTATCTGCTATATTAACCTTTAAATTTATTCGGTTACTTAAAGATAATGTATCAATTTTTCTTAAATAATTTCCAAGCATTGAAGCAGTATCACTTATATTAACTTTCAAATTTATTCTATTACTCAAAGAAGTTGTGTCTAATGTACTTCCTATCTCACTCCAAATTAATGTCTTAGGATTGTATTTATAGAATTTATTATTACAGGAATCAAATGCAATGGCTGCCTTCTTGCTTACCGATACAACACTTTTTAAAGTTGGTACTCCGCAAACTGTTGGAATCTGCAAGGTAGAATCAAACGCCATTCTATTAGCACGATAACCGTACTGCGGCATCTCTTGATAGACTTGTCCAAAACTGACAAGACAAAAAATGACAAGACAAAAAGATAGTAATAATTTTCTCATATTTAATATTAAACTGGCATTGAACAAGCATCAAATTTTGATACGATTGATAGATTAAATGTTAAAAAAATTCCGCTTAAATAATCCTCATATTTTTCACTTACTGCATCCCAACTTATTTGAGCGTCTATTGTATAAGGATTGCTTCCCTTTCTTAAAGTACTAATTAAATCAGCTGCAACTGAATGCATATCACTCACAACCTCCGTTTCAAATTCGCTCTCTACTCCTGACTTATCAAGTAGCCAAAGTTCAATGCTATAAGTTTGCTCACGCCCAGCATTTAATCCACCTCTATTAATTGAATAAGCCGCCAATGGAAAGGTAGGTTGCTCATCCCAATTTAACCACTCTATCGGACTTGCAAACCTTACTGAGTGAATCATCTTGTTTGATTCTAACAGGGTTTGTATTTCCTTTACTACTTGATTGTAAGTCATTTAAATTTGAATTAAATTTTGCTTTTACTTTATTGATGTACTCTTTTTTGTACCCTTTACTCATAAATTTATTGGTATAAGAACGTGAATACTTCTCCAGCCATTGCAATATCTCCAGTCGGTAAAGTTACTATGCCTGAAGTGATTTGCAAATATTGTGTATTTGAAGTTGCTGTAGTTGTAATTGATTTACTTAAACCACCTCTTGAAGCAAAGTAAGTAACCCTACCGGACATAGCAACGATTGTAAATGTAGTTTCATTACCAACCGCAACATAAGTAGCCACGTTTGGACTTGGTGTAGTGCTTGAGCTATTCACATAACGAGCTGACCTTCTCTCACTTCCACCTAAGTAAATTGGACAAGTGTATGCCTTATCTTCAGGAAATATTACATCTAATCCCATTCCGTAATTTAAGTATTGACTATAAAGTGAATAGTTCTCTTTTAGAAAACTTATCATCCGAGTATTATAATACTCAGCCATTGACTTATATTTCTGTTCCAATAGCTCCAAATCACTCCTTGATGGTGCCTGACTTTCTTCAGCCGTTTTTTGCAAGAATCCTTTTGAGAATAATTGATAACCCATTGTCATAGGAAGCATAGACATCGTGTACCAAATTAGAGCATCAGTCATATAATCATCAATCAAAGTCTTTTCATTGACGCTTAAATTGTTTAAATCTATTCCAGTTTGTAACCTTTTATAAAGTGTGCTGCCAAGAATTGGCTGAATATAAATATCCCCAGCTACTTTTATCATCGGAAATAATTGCTTTCCGTCAATAGAATTGCTCGCACCTGTTCTTTCCTTAAAGGTCTGTTCTGTTATGAATAGAATATTTTTGCTCATTATAATTTATTTTTTTGTAACTACATTTGCTTTCCATTCGTGGCGGCAATGATATTCATGCTTTGTAGTACCAGGTACTGTATACCATCCACCGCATCTATCCCATACAGAGTAACCCATTATCATTGAAATTTGCTCAATATCCGAACGAGAATAAAACTTATCTAAATCCATTAACCTTTGACAGAATGGTCTTGATGAATCATAATCTTTGTCCGAAAATCCTGCCCTCCAATCGTAAGAATAACGAATCATTATCTCAGTAACTTTCGGACTTTTACCTTGCAATTCCGAAATTGGAGCAGTCAATTCCCTTTCAATCACAATATCTGTTCCGACCTTAGTTTCTTTAACGCTTAAATAAGCATTATCAACAAGTCCTTTCATTGCTTCATCAACGACCTTATTAGATACGTTTAAAGTGGTTGCAATTACTTCGCTTGTGATACGCTTGTCCTTACTAATTAAGTCCAAAATATTGGCTTCTAATTGGTTTAAAGCACTACTGTCTGCAAAGTATTCGTGGTCTTTAAAAGATTTAGTTTCAATAAGGTTAAATTCGCCTGAATGTGTACCTACCAAATTAAACTCATTAAGCAATCCTTTGTAAGAATCATCCGAGAATTTTTGTACTTCATCATCCGTTAATGGACTATCATCTATCCCCAAAAAAGTATTGACATCATTATCATTGAATCCAAATCCGTTTTTAAGCATTAACCCAGCTTGCTCCTTACTTAGTTTTCCGTTACCAAACTGACGGACAATTCTCATTACGTTTTGATATTGTCTTCCTGAAAGATTCTTTAATGAATCATTCATTTGTGCTGGAGCTACAACTGGAGCTGCAACAACTGGAGCTGCAACAACTGGAGCAACCACAACCTGACCATCAGAAGTAGCTTCCCCAACTTGTAAAGGTTCTTTACCCATTAACTCACGAATCTCATTCTGTGTTAAATTGGCAGCAATAATAGCTTCGCTAAATTCAAACTTCAATGGTTCTACCGGTATAATTTTAAACTCCCCAACATCACCCTTTAAATTCCTTAGCCAAGTAAATATTTGTTCAAGCTCTTGCTGCCTTTCATTTACATAAGTATTATTAAATATCTCATACGCATCCCTTAATTCATTTCTGCTGAATGCAGATGTTCCCTGTATGCCGAATAATTGTGGTGATGTAACCTGATGTGCAGCAAATACTTCCTGCTGAATAAGATTGTTTACATTGGTAAAATCTTCCTTTGTAAGCATTGTATTACCCAAATCCAAAATCTCAGCCGCATTATCTTTGCTCTTATTGAACATAATCACAACACGCTTCCCTTCAGAACCAGTAAACTTCTTCAGCAATCCTTTCTCAACTTCACCTTTATTTTCTTCTCCAATCGGGTCTCCATTGTTTAAATTCACCAACTTAGAACCAACCCAACCTTGCTTTGCGTTTCCTAAAATATGTCTTGATACCTCAATGTCACTTTCAATATAATTTAATCCCTGAAAGTAAGACGGATACGGATATACTTCGCTTGATGGATTATATTCCTTAATGTATAAAACCTGACTTCCTATTGGATTATTTATGTTGAATGCATCATACTCACGCATTTTTTCTCTCATATCGTTCCAGTCATTCTTAACAAAAAACTTCTGTAAGTCTTTGCTAACCCTAACCTTATGAAATTCAAGATGATAAACCTCGCTTATTTTCTTTAATCTATTCCAAATAACTTGCAAATAATAACCACGATAAAGCTCGTCATCCTTAATACACTTCTTCATAACATCATTCCAAGTATCGTTTGAATTAGCTGAACCAGCATCCTCAAATCCCTTTCCGTAAATGTAATTGCATTTGCCCTTAATGATAGCACCATGCTTAGGTGACTCGTTATATAAACTTAACAAGTATGTTGGGTAATCATTATGTGCGCCAAACTCTACATAACCCAATCTTTTCTTTTCTTCAAATCTCGGTTGCTGAGCTTGGTCAAATTGTAAAACGATGTGTTTGTAGTTATCCATTGTAAGTGATAAATGTGTTTGATTGTTCGTTGTATGTTGTAGGTTCAAATGTAGTTGTAGGATTTAAATACATGTACCCATCCTCAACTTTATTTAACCCTGATATGTTCGTATTTGATGAGCTTGCTTGCTCGTAAATATTATAAGTCCAAAATCCAGTCTCCCCATTTGTAAAAAAATCGTTTACAGTCATAACAAAAGTATCATATCTTTTTGTATCGGAAATATTTGTAGCCACGAATTTAACTATTTCTTGTGTGATGCGATTAGTAAATGTAAACAAAAAATAAGGATTTGTCAACAGACATTTCTCTGTCGCTGTAAAATAAATATTCTTTGATTCGCCTTTGCTTAATACTATCATCTTTATTAATTAAAAAACCACCGACTTTAATCGGTCGGTGGCTTCAATTTTTATTTACTTATTTATTAAGTGCCTTAAGTGCCTTATGTGCCTGGTGTTTCTAAAGCAGAAACGATGTTACTCGGTACAATTAAGAAATCTTCTCTCTCTTGTGAATTTAGAGTAAGCATGTAACCATTTCTGTCAGCTAAGCCAGTTCCACTTCCTGATTCCGTTCCAGTCATCTGTAAGCCAAACTCTTTGCCATACATTCTCGCAGAACCATCACCTTCAACAAGTACAAAAGTCAATCTGTTCTTAGCCAAAGTAGTAACAATATTTCTAACAGTTGCCGAACGACTATTGATAGGGAATTTTACTTCATGTGTAAAAAAGAAAGTTCCGTTTTCAGGTGATTTAGTTATTGAATTAGAAGCACTTGCTGTTCCTCTTGGAACCTCAAACTTCCAAAATCTTGTTCCTGAATCTTTGGTTAAAGCAGTAACTGTTCCTGAAGCTGAAGTAACTCTACTAACTCCTGAAGCATCATAAAGATTTGAATTTTCAATTAAGTAAACGGTTTCAACTCCGCCTACTGATTCGGTACATTCTATGGCGTACCCACCTGTAATTGCACAAGCCATTGTTTATAGATTTAAAAAAAGGTGATGTTTTTTGCACCACCTTTTTTAGTTATTAATTAGATAGCAGATTTAAACTTAACACACTCTGATGTCAAAGCTACGTCAACTCCTAGCTTAAATTCGCAACGGAATCTTACGTCGTTGTTATCTTCGCTCCACCATAACTTATAAGCAGTTTCTTCAGTTTCTAAATCAACAGCTATTGCCATGTTTGATACACTGATTGCGTAAGCATCTCCAGTTGTATTTAATCCGTTAACTGGCTCAATCTTTACGTTTGTACCCGGTAAGATAAAACCTTCAAAGTTTGCATCTTGTGGATTGTAAGAGAATAAGTTCAAAGCTCTGTAAGCAAGAACCAACAATCTAAACCAATCGTATCCTACAAATATCTTAACATCACCCTTAGCCATTACTTCAGCAGGGATTGCTTTGTAAATACCTTCAGTACAAGCAACAACGTTTGAAGCAGTAACAGTTGCGATTGCAGAACCACTTACACCTGTGTAACCTGATACGTTTGCATCTACTGGAGAACCAGCATCAATCAACTTACTAAGTCCGTTAAACTTGTTTAAGTTTGCAGTTGCAGAACCTGAATCACCTTGCCATATTGCAGTTTCTAATTGTCCAGCAATACGAGCATTTTTCTTTGCAAGATAAGCAGCAGCAAATTCAGCACTTCCGAAATCTTCGTAAGTAGAACCAGCTCTTAATGCTTCCATTGTGAAATACGCTTCCAAATCTTTTGGACAGATTTTTTCTTCAACTTTAATCTTACCAGGAACGATTGTTCTCTGAGTAAAAGTAGTTGTACCTGAAGCATCAAAGCTACAAGATTGAGCAGCAAATACTGCATCTGTGTCCATCAAAGGAATTGCAGTAGGTCCTTTAACTCCTGTCAAAACGATACCGTTGTCAAGGATTAATTGTTGTGTTTTAGCTCCAATAACCGCTGATGTTAATAAAGGTTGAACCAGTTGTTTTGTATATGCTGATAAACCTGATAATGATAATGCCATTGTTTTTTTATTTTATTGTTAATTAAATTTATTATTAGTTAAAAAGAACGTCATATGACCTTACTTTTTCTTCTTTAAAGTTTGATTTTGTAATGCTTGCATCAGGTGTTCCTGTTGGTGTTTCAGCAAGTGTTTGTGTAAGGTTTAAAAGTCCTTCAATTACCTTAGTTGCTTTTGCAAGTTTAGCTTCATATTCTGCAAACTTGGTTTCGTAAGATGCAAATTTCTCTGAAGTTGATGTTTCAAATGCAGCGAATTTAGCTGACATATCTTCAACCATTGGAGCAGCATTTGTTGATGGAACAATAACAGTAATTGCTCCGTTGTCTCCAACTGTTAAAACTGTACCATCTTCTATTGTGTAATCTCCTACTGGAGCTGGTACTCCTTGCATAGTTACTATTCCGCCTACTGACATTTCAGTAACTTCAATTTCAGTACCATCAGCAAGTGTATGCTTCATTGGTTGTACCATTTCAGGAACCATTGGTTCTGTTGGTGGAATCACTTCGTTTTTAACTAACTCGTTAAAAGTTTCTCTTAATTTGATTAGTATTTCTTTTGTGTTCATAATGTAATATGTATTTATGTTTGATTTATTTAGTTTAGATTTTATTTAATACCTATTTTATTTCGTTCAATAGCTTCTCTATTCGTTGTAATGCTTCCTTTTCAGCTGTAATAGGTTCTTCATAATCAAACAAACCCTCAACGCTGAAACCTTTATACTCGCCACTTTTAATTGATTGCCATACCATATCATTCTCAACGTAGAATGAACCAAACCAACTGCCATCTGCAACATCTTCAAATCCTTTCATTGGCAAGATTCCACGTTTCTTATCCACTATAAAAGATTCAAACATAGTAACTCCATCAACCTTTTGATTTTGGTCGTGCATTAAATTAACGTGATTTTGGAATTTCTTTTTTGAAAACTTGATAGCAATTTGTCTAATAGTGTCCGCAGAAAACTTGACATAATGTTCTCCAAAGGATTCGTTTTGTCTGTATATTAATTCATCTGCCAACATCAATGGTCCTGATATTATTCTTTCATCTTCATTAACTACCTGAAAGGACATAGCAAACTTTGAACCGATAGAACCAAGTTCCTTTACTACATCAGCGTTATTATCATAATGCTTAGATATTCCAAGCTCTTTAATCTTTTCAACCTTTGCTTTATTACTTCCAGTTGCATAAACTCTTGATTCAGGTATTCCTAAATCTTTTGCTGTTTGTAGCATTCCTGTCAGCTCATTCCTTGCACTTATGATATAAACAGTCTTTCCTTCAGCAATTAAACGCTTAGCTAAATCCTTGCCTCTTGATGTGCTTAAAGTATCATCATAATCAATACTAACTTTATCAGCTGCCATAGTAACTGGACCACCAGCAACCCAAGCATCACAAGTTCTCATTGATGCACATTTGAAATCAAATGCTTCGCAATACCCTAAATCTCCAGCATCAATAACATCATAAGGATTTAATTCACTTCCTATTCCCTGAGCAATACAATCTTTAATCTTTTGTCCTACATTGAAAAAAGAACAATTCTTACAACGTGATTCTTTTGCTAAATCTTCAGTAGTATTAAATTGCTTTCCTTTTGCTATCCAATATTCATCATTCGGTAAGTTTGGATTTAATGGTCCATAATGAGCAACATCAATAGCATTTTGTCTATTCTTTAAATTAGTAGGAATATCCTGAGTAGCAATAGGACAAGCTTCTTGCTCGTTAAACGCAAGGAAGTCCTTCTTAATGGCTGGTAAATCAACGAGTGCCACGTATGATACTTCGGAATCATCATTCAAAGATTCGCTTATTTTTAACTCGTATATTGGTAAGTTCATAATGTATTATGTTTAAATATTGGTTTTATTTAGTTTATTTTAGTTTATTCTCGCAGCTCTGTTCAAACGCTGTATTCTTTCTTGATTTCCTGATACATCACTTTCAAGTACAAACGCCCTTGATGTTGCAGATGACAACTGATTTACTTGCCCTTGATTTAATAAAGTAGATTGTACTTGTGGTTGTACTGGAGCGTTTGGTATTGATGATGCAGATGGTAACGAAGCACCACCACCACCTCCACCACCTTTGCCCGGTATTTGAACAGCCATAATCTTTTTAATATTTGCAAGTCCAGCAGCAATAGCAATTCCAGCATTGATAGGCCCAAGCACCATTCCGACGTAAGGTATTTCTAATCCTCTTTGATATGCTGTAATTGCTGAAGTAGTTGTAGTAATTACAGATGAAGCTATTGCCATTATTTTACCAGCCATAGTATGTTTGCCAATTAATTCAGCAACTCCATCTAATGTTTTTGCTGTTTCATTAGCCGCTTCCATTACTGCTGCTGTTTGCTCTTTTTGTATATTCTTTCGCGCTTCTGCATTTGCTTGCTCATAAGCAAGTCTTGCCGCATCACTCTCAAATATTATAGTATCTTCTAAATCTTGATGTTCTTTAACAGCTGCTAATCTTTCATCAAAACTTAATTTTTGATTATTAGCTTTCTCTAATTCTTTATTGGCAGTAAGCAATATAAAAGCATCTATGTCTTCACCTTCTTTAATTAAAGCATCTTCCGCTTCTTTGTCTTTTTTAGCTTTTTGTGCAGCATCTATTGCATTTTTATCAGTAATCCAATTTGTATATAATAATTGAAGTGATTGAAATTTCTCAACATCGGATGCCTTACTATTTTCAATAGATTTCTTTGCATTTAAATAATCAAAATCTAACTTTCTTTTTGCACGTTCATTTTCATCTTTAATATTTTTTAATTCTTCTTCTTGAGCTAATGTTCTACGCTGCTCCTGAAGTTGCTTATCCGCTTCAAGTCTTTCTTTGTTTGCTGCTTCTCTGTCCGCTTTTGCTTTTTCATTTGCTGCATCTCTGTCCGCTTTTGCTTTTTCATTTGCTGCCTTTATATCATCAGCTGACTTCTTATTTGCATTGGTTTCTTCTGTTGCTATTTCAAGATTTTGTTTTCTATGCAAAGCAACTCTTTCATCTAAAGCGGCTTGAACATTCTGATTCTGTTTATTAAATTCCTCAACTGATTTGTTAGTTGTTTCTTGTTGTTTTTTAATTGCATCATCATCAGCATCATTTGCTTTTAATGTTGCTAAAAGGTTTTTATTCTTTTCAAGAGTATTTTCTGCTAATGCTCTATTTGATATTTGATAAGCAATCTTTAAAGCTGCCTGATTTAATTCTTCTTCTCTTATTGCCTTAGCACTTGCACCTGATGCTTTAAGCATTGCAAGTTTATAATCTGATGATTTTTGATATTCCTGATTATTCCTTTCTAATTGTTTTGATTCTCTTTCTAACGCCTTTGCACTTTCATCAACCGCCTTTGCATTTGCTTTTGCTGCCGCTGCGTTTGACATAAAATAAGAAGTCAATGCAACAATACCAGCTATTAATAAAGCAACCGCTGCAACAATAGCACCGATAGGATTAGCTGCCATTGCCGCATTCCATACCCATTGAGCAGCTGTAACAATCTTTTGTACGATTGTATAAGACATTGCAACCGCCTTCAATCTTTTCCAAGCATCAGCTGCCTCGCCCAATGCATTCAATCCTGTAGCCAACGCCATAGCAGATTGAACCTTTAACATTGTTTTTTCAACATCTTTACTCTCGGCTCCCATTAATCCCATCGCACCTTGAACCGCTGCAAATCCTCCAGCAACAACACTTAATGCTCCTGATAATGCTTTGAATTTAGCATCAGGATTAAACGCTTCCGTCAATGCCTTTGCATCTCCAATCCTATCTTTTAACTCCGCTGCTTTCTTTGCTGCATTCGCTGCTTGTACTGATGTTTCTCCAAACTTATCAGCCATCTTAGAAACCTCCGCTTGAGCTTCCCTCATTTGAGCTTTTAAACTCTTTACACTTCCTTCCGCTGCCGATGTGTCAAACGATGCTTCTAATGCTACTACTTTTGCCATAATATTTTACTTATAATTAATTGTAATATCTTATTTCTATTGTTGTTTTATTTATGTAATCATCTCCTGAAGCTGTGTATAATGAAACATCATACTGCGCATTATAATTAAAGTAAAAAGCTTTAAATTCAAACAATGGACTTAAATATATCGCACACTTATCGGAATCAAAATCCACATCCCAATCAAAACCATATATCCCACCACTATCCCTTTTCCAATCAGGAACAAATCCTAAATTGTTTTGCAATACTATTGCCGTTGGGTCATTACTTCCGACTTGTGAAAGTTGTGCAACGTAAGATTTATACCCACTACCAACAACCCAACCGCTTACATCGTTATATTCCAATGCTGCGCCTGGTTGTCCTGATATATCTAACCAAGTGCCTTGTAAAAAATCAAAACTTTTTAAATCCATATAAAATATTTTATTGATAGTTTGTTGAAATAACTCTTAATAATTCTACTTTGCAAAGTTCTCCCGGTGTATAATCAATTATCTTTTGAAGTCTATAAAGTACTCCATCAATAAAAATATACTTTGCAAAGTTCAAATTGAATATTTCTTGCTCTGTAAACTTCATCGTAACAGTCAATAATCTTGAATCCTTGTCGGTTATCTCCGCTAAGTAAGATGAATAAAAAGCATTGAATAAATTATTAGATAAGTTCCCAGCACTTAATGTAAAAAAAGTTTCATTTAAAGCACCAAAATTACTGTCAATGTTGCAATTTTTTGGATTATCTAAATGCCCAGCATACCCATATTGCGATAAATTTGTAATATAGTTTTGAGTACCATTAATAGCAGTTGTAACAGTTACATTATAAGTTTGTGTTAATGCTATTTTTTTGGCTTGTAAAATTCTTATGTTATGGTCAATAGCTTCCTCTACATTATTACTTTTCTTAAATATTGTAGATACTATCTTTTCGCAATTATCATATCCCACTAAAACTGTTGGTGAGAAAATCACTTCTGTTTTTGATGTCTCTTTTGCAAATTCAAGATTAGTATCATAATTTATTTGACCATAAGATTTATTGTATCTTTTTTTATACATTTCATTAAAATAATCATTATCATCCTTATACTTTAATTCATAAGTTCTATGATTAGATTCTGACATTGGAACAATTTTAATATTATTGTTCCTATCAATTTTATCACTCCAATCTAAATAAGTAGTTCTATCATTCTCATAAAAATCAACCCATGGCTCAATTACTAAATGTCTTTCTTTGAATTTATCTTCCGTAACCATTAAATAAAACATTTTTAAAATAGATGCAAAGAAGTCTTTTTGATAAATATTTTTAGGAATAATTGTATTTATTTCTATTTGATTACCTATTTGATATTCTACATAAGAATTTAGTAAAGGACTTACATCTAATGATGCATGTGTGATAGTTATTTTTGCAGATACTCCTAATTCCAAAAATACATAACCAAACATAGAAATCCCTTCTCCTGGTCTAATTATTACTGTCTGATTAAAATCCCAAACAAAAGATTGATTTGCTTCAATAAATGTTTCTATCCCCCAATCTAATATACCACCAACTCTTTCTATTCCGACTTTATATGTATTATTTACATTACCAGTTGTGTATCCTTGGATTCTGCCTTTTATAACAACTGTTGTGTCAAATGAACCAGTAAAAGTAAATTTATTATTAAGATTATTTATTGTAAAATTGCTATATAAATTGTAAGTTGGCCATGGTACATAAGTAGTCCTTTCAGGTTCATTTTGTGTTGCGGAACAAATTAAATTTATATCTCTTTGCGCTGTCAAATATTTTGTTGCATTTCTTTTGACAAATACCTTTTCATTATATGGAATAATTAAACTCTTAAAAAAATTAGTATTGAAAAAATTTGATTCCCATGTATAACCAGCTGAAGTTATTATCTTATCAATATATTCTTTAACAAATAGAGCTGGTCTGTATGCTCTTACTTCATAATCTATTTTATTGAAATGCCCTTGTGCTTGAGCATTATTAGAATATTGACTTACATTTCCAACATCAATTAATGGGTAGTAATATCCTTCTCCAGCATTGGCATTATCCCAACTATTTACAATATTAGTTGAATCCCAAACATGGTCATAATCACTAAAATCCAATTGCTCTATTTTAGAACCAGCAATTTTAGAAATGAATCCTGTCATTTCACCAAACAAAGCAATCTCATATTCAATTACACTATTGTTGATATTTATATTTAATAATCTAAGTACTCCTTTCATTATTTGAAGTCCATTCATTTCAAGCTTCATCTTAGCAGATTTAGAAGCATTAAAATTATATTCTACATTTGGAGCGTTATTATTGTAAAAATTACTATTTGCAAAATCAAAAATATTACCAAGTAATTTGTTGTTATTAGTAGAACCAGGTAGCACTATTGTCTTACTGAATGAATTGGCTTTAGTATCTAAATTCTGCAAATCATCAATAGCATAAGTTATTTGATTACTAAATCCTTGATTAATATCTAATTCTTTATTTTCAATAAATAGTTTAATCATAAATTATCTTCTAAATCCGTAACGTGTTTGATTCATCTCAATCTCAATCTCAAACGCTTTAAGGTTGTTGTAAATGTTTTTTGAATAGTCGTAGTTTGTAGCTTTTATAGTAACTGGATAATAGTTGTCATCTATGCCAGCGTAAATCTGCGGACTATCAATAAGTTCTGCAAGCCATTGGTATTCTTCATCCGATGGGTAATTCATTGTAAGTTTATAGTTCCAATTAATCTTACTACCATAGTTAATTTTAGATTCATTGTAAGTGTTGTTAGCGTCATAATAAGACACGCTTGAACCATTGGTGGTATAATCCCTTCGGCTGAATGCTTTGCGCTCTATTTCTTGACTTAAACGACTAACTAAATCAAACCTTGCCGTGTCAAACATTCCCCACTGGTTAATAAAGTATAGGTCAATAGGACTGTATAATGGATTGCAATCAATATTTATTTTATAGGTGTCGCTTATAATTGCACCATTCATTGAATTTTGCACCCTTACATCGTAGTATTTGCAAGTTGATGTTATTAAGTTACTACCATGTACTTGATTGTAATAACGATTAATTACATCAGGCCCAATATCTAACTGACCAAACTTTGCAATAGATGGATAAGAAACTATTGAACCATCATTGTATTGATTCCATGATTGATAATTTGTATTGTTTTCGTTATATAATCTTATGTAAAATCCTGCTTCGTATTCAGTAGCCGACTTATAAGGTATTAAAAACTTGCCATCTATTCTGCAATTTGCTGATAATGGTCTGTTGGTTAGATATCTATTTGTGTACGAGCTGACATCAATTTGCTTTCTTTTGAATAATGGAGCAGAGAAGTTATACGCTGTTGATTGACCTGAAGCTAAATTCAATATTGTAACCAATGAACCACCGCTGACATAAGAACCACTCACATAAGTTCCGCCACTGATAAATTCATCCCCAACACGAATGTCATAAATTAAAGACAGTTGACCATTAGAAGGCGTAGCCAGTACCATTGCATTTGATGATTCAGGGATAAACCAATCATAAGTTATTTCATTTCTCACAATCGGTCCAGCGTCAAAGTACCCCATTGCTGAAGTTGGGTCAGGGAATAACTTTACCCTTATTAATTGATTTGATGAATTGTACACATCAAACACATACTTAAAGTCAGGCATTCCCGAGTTGTCCGATAGTGCAACCGACCAAAGTGTATCCTGAATGGATTGGTTATTGGCTGGCAAATTTAATGTCATGCTCATTTCTTAGTGTTTAAACTTATACTTAATGCTATGTCCTCTCCGAATGCTTCTGC
>Ga0209596_1001015_pt1 | contig 24888 bp, 29 predicted proteins | sample M_130807_MF_Meta_FD_187314 | JGI IMG/M metagenome (GOLD analysis project Ga0209596, IMG submission 187314) | Freshwater microbial communities from Lake Montjoie, Canada to study carbon cycling - M_130807_MF_MetaG (SPAdes) (version 2) | ecosystem: Environmental > Aquatic > Freshwater > Lake...
GACGCGTACGGCGTCGTGCCGGTGTGTAAGCGCTACGCAGCCGCTTCCGCTCGCTGCTCGTCGTCCATGAAGACGTAGTGGTAGATGAGGGCGGCAACCACCGCACCGATGATCGGACCGACCCAGTACACGGCGGCGTTCGACCAGTGCCCCGTGACCACCTCGGGTCCAAAGGCACGAGCCGGGTTCATCGCGGCACCGGTCAGGCGACCAGCAGCGAGGATGTCCATCGTCAGCACCAGGCCAATGGCGAAACCACCGACGTGCGGCGCGCGCTTGTCGACGGCAGTGCCGAACACGGCAAGCATCAGGAAGAAGGTCAGGACGGCCTCGATGCCGACGGCCTGCAGGAACGTCACGCCGGCGATGTTTGGCACGCCGTTCGCGACATCGCGGAGCGTCGCCGGGAAGGTGAGACCGAGGACTGCCGCGGCAGCCGTGGCGCCGAGCAGCTGGGCGATGATGTAGGCGAGCGTGTCCATGGTCGGGAGGCGACGGGTCGCCCAGAGGCCGATGGTGAGGGCCGGGTTGAACACCGCACCGGAGACCGCGCCGAGCGCGCTCACCATGATGGCGATCGAGAGGCCGTGCGCGATGGCGACGCCAACGACGCCACTGCCCACGATGATCGAGCCAGCGCCGATGAAGATCAGTGTGAAGGTGCCGACGAACTCAGCGACGAGCTTGCGTCCGAGCTGTGAGTCCATATGCCCCCCTTGCCCTACCGACCCAGCCGGTGAAGGCAAGGGGAATAAGACCATGGATCCGCTAATAAGTCAATGCGCATGTTCATTTCTTTTCCACATCGTTTGAGGCTGATCAGGCGCTGACTACCTCCGTGCGTTGCCGGGATTTGCCGACCTCTCTACGGTGAATGCGAGAGGTACACGATGCGTTTCCTTCGAGTCGTCTTCGCAACATTGGTCGCCGCTGCGCTTGGCGCGGTGCTCGGACGGCTCGTCGCCGGTCTGCGCCGCGAGTCGCAGGGCGAGGAGGCAATGGCGTTTGACGTCGGCGCGCTCACCCCGTCCCCGCAGGAGCTCGTGCCAGGCATCGTCGCCGCGATGCGCGTGACCGACGCGCCGTGGTCGGCGCTGCACGTGCCGCCCTGGCTCGCCGCCTTCGTCGTGAACTTCTCGATGGCCGCGTTGGGCCGCGAGCTCGGCCCGCTGCTCAAGACCTTCGGCTTCGGCGGCAGCGACGAGGACGACTCGCCCGCCCGTCCCGCCGACATCTGGACCGTCGAGGCGCGCCCGGCCGAGCCCGCCTGGGCACCGCCTCCGGCTGCACCGACAGCTCCGCCGGCGCCCGCCGCGCCGAGCGCGCAGGCTGCGCCTCCAGCGCCTGAGCCGCGTCCCACGCCCGGCCCCGCCTCACCCGGTGGCTTCACGCCGACTTCGAGTGCGACTCCGCCGAACACGCCGCCCGCGAATGGCGATCACCCCGGCTTCCAGCCCTTCCGCGCGTAACAGCCGCCCGCATCAGTGCTCCTCCGCTGTCGAGGTGTGAGAGTGCGCGGTATCCTCTGCGTGAGGCGGTAGTTCGTTGACGCTCGCAGCTGTGCTGGTTGTTGCCTACTTGCTAGGGTCGATCCCGACCTCGTATATCGTCGTGCTGCGACTGACCGGCCGTGATGTCCGCACGATGGGCAGCGGCAACCCCGGCACGATGAATGTGCTCGACTCCGTCGGCTGGAAGGCCGCCGGGCTGGTTGCGGTCGGCGACATCGCCAAGGGCGTGATCGCCGTCCTCATCTCGTACTGGCTGGGCTTCGGCGACATCGAGGCTGTCCTCGCCGCGACCGCAGCGGTGATCGGTCACGACTACTCGATCTTCCTGCGCTTTGATGGCGGCAACGGCACGGCCGCCGTCGTCGGTGGCCTGCTCGCACTGATGCCGCTGGAGACGGTTGGCGTCGCTGCGATCGGCGTCGGCCTCGGCGTGCTGTTGAGCTCGAGGCGGATTGGTGGCGTCGTGGCGATCATGTTGCTGCCGCCGCTCGCCTACGCAAGCCATGTGCCCGACGCGAAGGTGCTCGGCGCGTTGGCGCTGATGGGGCTCACGGTGCTCAAGATCATTCGCTTCGAAGGGTTCTCCCCCGCGAGACCTGGCCGATGACCAGCTTCGATGACACGCTCGACCGCTTCCGTCTCTCCGCGCAGGGATCGCCGGAGGCGGTGCCCCTCGCACGCCTCGCGCTACTCGTGGCCCAGGTCGAGTATCCGGACCTCGACATCGCCTCCTACGAGCGCCGGTTGCTCTCGCTGAGTCAGAGCCTCGAGGTGCGCATCCACCCGGCCGCCGACACGCGTACCCAGCTCGCCGAGCTGCATAAGCTGCTCTTTGACGAGTGCGCCTTCCGCGGCAATGAGCTGGAATACAACGACCCGAAGAACCTCTACATCAACGATGTCATCGACCGCGCGACCGGCATCCCGGCGACGCTCGCGGTGATCTACGTGACCGTCGCCCAGCGTGCCGGCATCCGAGCGCTGCCGGTGGGCCTGCCGAGCCGCGTGATCGTGCGCATCGACAGCTCGGACGGCCCGGTCTTCAGCGACCCGTTCGACCGCGGCCGTGAGCTGACCGAGGACGAGTGCAAGAGCATCGTGCGCAGCGTCTATGGCCGCCGGAACCAGTGGCGCGAGCACTTCCTCGACCCGATCACGCCGAGGCAGCTGATCCAGCGCCTGATCCACAACCTGAAGGCGACCTATCTCCAGCGTGGGGACGAGGAGCGCGCAGGGCGCATGATCGAGTTGCTGCTCGCCATGTACCCGTGGGACCTCGACGAGGTGCGCGACCGCGGGATGCTGCGCGAGCGCGTGGGCAGCTACGACGAGGCGCTCGAGGATCTCGAGCAGTACGTGCGCTATCGCATCGGTGCGCGCGACATCCAGACTGTCACCGAGGCAGTGCGATCGCTGCGCCGCCAGACCGGCGCCGGGCCCAACTAGACCGTCACAGTTATGGCGCACGCTGGGGGGCACTGATACCCTCACTGCGCACGAACCATGGTGGACGCGCCGCATGGCGTGAGAAGGCGACGGACGACTCGATGGAAGCAGACGCGGCCTCGCGCATCGTCTCATTGCACGCCGACGCCCCAGCACCCGCCGCACTCTCCGCCGGGCGCTTCGCGATGCATGACGAAACGCTCGAGTACTGGACGGAGCAGGCGCTCCAGTTCATCGACATCACCGATGAGGTGCGTGCGATCGTGGAGCGCTCCGGCATCGTCTCCGGCCAGGTCACCGTCTTCTCGCAGCACACCACCGCCGCTGTGATCGTCAACGAGCACGAGCCGCTGCTGCTCAACGACATGGCGCGCACGCTCTCGCGCCTCGCGCCCGCCGGCGACTACTACGAGCACAACGACTTCTCGATTCGCACCGTGAACGTCGAGGAGAACGAGCCGGCCAACGGCCACTCGCACTGCCAGCACCTCTTCCTCGGTGCCAGCGAGAACATTCCGATCCGCGACGGCCAGATGCTGCTCGGCAAGTGGCAGAGCATCTTCCTCGTCGAGCTCGACCACGCGCGTCGCCGTCTGGTGCTGGTGCAGGCCATGGGCCTGGCCGCCGACTAGTCCGCGCTCACCCAGATAGGCCCGGGCACACCTCGATGGTTCTTCGCGTCCTGCAAGGTGCAGGCAACTCCCGCGACTCACTGTTGCTTGCACGCCATGAGCTCGTCGACGGCGTCAGCGCCGACGTGTGGCTGCACAACGGCGAGGTCTACGTCCACGACGAGTACCGCTTCGCGCCGCTGCGCTTCGCCGTCGGTCGTGGTGGCGTCCGCCGGGGCCAGCCACGTCGCATTCCCCTCGATGCCGTGATCGATGCAGTCGACGCGCGCCTGCTCGTGCTTGATGTGCGGGCGGGCGGCGGCGACCCGGCGCCCGACATCGCGCGTGCGCTCTATGCGCTGCCCGATCGCTCGCGCTTCGTGGTCGCGTGCGAGGAGCTCGATCTCATGGAGCGCCTGCGCGCATGGCAGCCCGACTTGCCCGTCGCCTACGCGATCCCGAGCGAGGGTGCACTGCGCCGCTACGTGCAGGCGCGCATGAGCAACTCACTCCCGCCGATGGCCGTGATCGTGCCGGAAGCGCTGCTCCACACGCGTCTCGAGATGGACTCACTCGCCGCACGCGCTACCAGCGTTGGAGTGCGTAACGTGCGCACCGCGGAGCGTGCTCGTGAGCTGGCGGCGTGGGGCGCGCACCTCGTCATGGCCTCGACGCTTGAGGCCCTTGTGGGTGTCAGTGAGGCGACGACGCAGGCGTAGGTGCTACGGCGCGACCGAGAGCTTGCCGTCCACGCCATGCTTCGCGATGAGACTCGCTACGAGTCCTGACGACTTCGCGTCCTCGACGAACTGCTGTAGGAACTGCGATGCCTCGCTGTGTGCGATTGGGACGCCGATGGCCTGCTGCACCGTGGCGAAGTGACCATCAAGTAGACGCGTACCAGGCAGCCGCTGTGCATCCTCGACCAGCGCCGCGCGCAGTCCGGCGAGGACATCCGCACCACCAGCCTCGAACTGGGCGACTGCTGTAGCCGTGCTCTCGGTTGCGGCGATCGTCGCGTGTTCAATGTTGCGCTCGAGCCAGAGGCCGTAGGCCGCGCGGCCGTAGACCGAGATGCGGACGCCCGGTCGGTCGACCTCGTCCATGGAGGTGATTGGCGAGCCTGCGGCGATGAGGTAGGTCGCCTCGATCTCGCAGTAGGGCGAGGTGAACGCGATGCTCTCGGCGCGCTGTGGCTCGGCGCCGATCAGCCCCACGTCCCAGCGCTGCTCGTTCACCGCATCCCCGAGCGCACCGGGCGTCTCGAACGGCACGAGCTGGACCGCTACGCCGAGGTGTTCCGCCAGCGCTCGAGCCATGTCCGGCGCGACGCCCACCGGCATCCCATCCGCGTCGCGCCCGGTCACCAGCACGACGTTCCCGAGGTTGATCCCGGCTCGCAGCACGCCGGTCGGTACGAGTTGTGCTCGCACGGCGTCGGAGATCACAGGGTTGTTATTCGTCATGGGTACTCCGACCTCACCAGCCCTGTGGGCACCACGGCGCACGCTCGGTCGCGAACATTGCATCGGCGGTGCGTAGTGCACCAGCTGTGTGCTCCTCGATACGTCCGGCACGCGCGAGCTCGCTGCATGACGTCGCACCGAGGTAGATCGCTGCGAGGTCAGCGGCCGACAACGTCAGGTCCGCTGGCGCATCAGTGCGTTCGCACGTTGCGGTCGCTCCATCGCTCGTCAGTCGGAACCGCCCGCCCGACTGTGAGCGGAATACATCGATGACATCGAGCACCAGCGATCCGGCGATGCCGTACGTGCGAGCCTCGAGCGTCCGTGCAACGTCGATGATGCGCAGCCAGATCGCATCGCGGCGTCGCCGCGCCAGCCGTCGGGGGTCGGCGAGCATCCATGGCAGCGGATCGTCTACAGCGCGGTTGGAGGCTCGAATTGTCTTCGTGAGGTCGAGGGAGCAGACGAAGCGCCAGAGCGCTGCGTGCGCGGCGTCGGTCACTGCGATCAGCTCTTGGATGTTCACTTCGTTCTGCGGCAGACCGCTGTTTGAATCGAGACGAATGCGATAGCAGGCGTAGCCGTCGCAGCGCCCATCTTCTTCGTAGAGCACCGCGAATTGGATGGTTCCGTCGCCCTGCGTCAGTAGGCGCACGTCCCACATGCGCTCAGTGCGTTCGGGCATGCCCGGTTGGGTTGATCGAGCGCGCTCCCAGACCTGCTCGTACGTGGCTCGCGCATCAGGGACGGAGTCGACCATCCGCAGCGTTCCGTCGGCTGGTGCCGACGACGCGAAGGCGGCGTACTGACGTTCGAGCTCCCACGTATCGCTCTCGATGGCGAGTCCGTATCCGAACCGCCCGTAAATCACGCTTTCCGATGCCCAGAGCCCGGCGATCGGGTCGCCGGGCGCTTCAGCGTCGTCGAGCAACGTGCGGATGATCGACGTGATCAGTCCGCGCCGCCGATGCGTGGGGCGAGTGGTGATCGCCGTGACCGCGGCCATCGGCAGCAGCGTGCCGCCTGGCATCGTCATCGTCATCGGCACGTTGATGCCGGTCGCGACCATCTGCTCACCATCGAATGCGGCGAACACGCGACGGTTGAAGCCGCGGTGGTAGCGCTCGCGAATGTTGACCAGTTCCTCCTCGCTCGAGAAGTAACCGAAGCCAGAGCCCACAGCGCGATCGAAGGCATCGAACTGATCCTCGCCGACCGGACGGATTGTGATGTCCATGCGCGGGAGGCTAGCACAGACGTGGTGGGATGCCGTGGAGGCGGATGCCTCGTAGCATCGAGGCGTGACCAACACGCCATCCGCCTTCGATGACTTCGCGCTTGCGCGGCGGGCGACGCCGCTGACCTCGATCGTTGCGGACGAGATTCGGCGCGACGGGGCGATCACGTTCGCGCACTTCATGGCGCTCGCGCTCGGGCATCCCGAGTACGGGTACTACGCACGCCCCGGCTTCACGTGGGGCGCGAACGGCGACTTCCAGACTTCGCCTGAGGTGTCGCCGGTGTTTGGCTACCTCTGGGCGCACCAGGTCAACGAATGCTGGGAGCGCCTCGGTCGCCCCGTGCCGTTCCATCTCGTCGAGGTCGGCGCGGGCTCTGGTGCGTTCTCGGCGTCGATGCTGACGTGGCTGCGTGAGCGCGCACCCGAGTGCTTTGCGACGCTGCGCGCGGTGGTGCTCGATGGCATGCCACGGCGCGTCGAGGAGCAACGAGCACGTCTCGATCGTGCCGGGTTCGCGGCACCGCAGGTCGAGCACGCCGACGCCGCGGAGTGGCTCGCGCGCGACGAGCGCGTGACGGGCGTGGTGATCAGCAACGAATGCTTCGACGCGTTGCCAGTGCATATCGTCGAGCGTCGTGGCGACGAGTTGCACGAGTGGTACGTCGCGCTCGACGACGCGGACGCGCTGACGCTGCAACTTGGGTCTACGAGTACGCCCGCACTGGCAACTACGTTCGAGCGGCTGGGCGTGCAGCCCGGCGATGGCTGCCGGGCCGAGGTCTGCCTCGATGCGCCGGAATTGATGCGCGCGATGACGCGACGCCTGGAGCGTGGCTACGTGCTCTCGATTGACTACGGGCACGACGCCGAGGCGCTGTACGCGGGCTGGCGACGCATGGGCACGTTGATGGCGTTCCAGGCGCACTCGCCGCAGCCGGACCCGCTCGCGCAGCCGGGCCTGCTCGACCTCACCGCGCACGTTGACCTCACCTCGCTCGCGCAGGCTGCGCGTGACGAAGGGCTCGAGGTACCGCTGCACGTCTCGCAGATGGAGGCGCTCGTCGGCCTCGGCATCGGCGAGGCGATGCAGGGTGCGCAGGAGCGAGCCGGCTCGGACTTCCTTGCCTATGCGAACGCGCGTCGCGCCGCCGAGACGCTGATGGACCCGACCGGCCTCGGCCGCATCCGCGTGCTCGTCGCTGCGAAGGACGCGCCGAGCAACCTCGCCTGCTTGTCGATGCCGATGCCTTAGGCGGTTGCCTCAGCCTGCGTGGTCAGCTCCGCGGCGCGCGCGGCCATCTCCTCGGGCGACACATCCTCGAGGTGCGTCATCACCGACCAGATGTAGCCGAACGGATCGCGCACGCGGGCCTCGCGGTCGCCGTAGAACTTCGTCTCTGGCTCGCTCTCCGACGTCGCGCCCAGGTCGAGCGCGCGCTGGTATGCCGCGTCGCAGTCCTCGACGTAGAGCACGAAGCCGAAGCTGGTGCCGCCGAGGCCCTGCGGCGACTCGTAGCCGGGATGCATGGCACGGTCGGCCGGCTCGTCGGCCAGCATCAGCACCGACCCGCCGAGGTCGAGCTCGGCATGGCCGATGGTGTTATTCGGGCCGGGGATGCGTCCGCGCTCGGTCGCGCCGAAGACGCTCGTGTAGAACTCGATCGCCGCAGCGGCGTCGCGCGGCACGATGTACGCCATCAGGCGCGGGTAGTTCGAGGGGATCGGTTCAACGGGCATTGCATACCTCCGAGCATTACCCGTCGATCGTATCGGGGCTCGGAAGTTGTATGCAGTTTGTTTCACGTGAACCACATCTGCACTAGTTATTGGGGGCGATGGTAGGTGATGAGGTGGTCGACCTCGGTGAAGCCGAAGCGCGAGTAGGTATCGAGGGCGCGCGCGTTGATCGCGGCGGTGCCGATATAGGCGGTGTGGATGCCCATCGCGCGCAGGCGGTAGAGCGCTTCGGCCATGACGGCGCGCGCGAAGCCGTTGCCTGCGTAGTCACGCCTCGTGCCGACGGGTTCGAAGACGGCGGTTCCGGTCTGCGGGTCGGCCCAGCAGACGCAGTACGAGAGCAGCCGACCCTTCCATTCGTACACGACGTCGAGGCGCTCGTCGTAGAGGGGAGCGGTGCGGAGTCGCGAGTAGTTCTCGGGGGTCTCGCTCGACTCGCCCCAGACGATCCAGGCCTGGCGATGGAGCAGTGCTCGGGCCTCGATGTCGTCGTTGGTGGCGTGCCGCACTTCCGCACGCGTCGGGAGCAGCACCGCCGGAATCGGGCGGTCGAGGTGCCACACGAACTGGGAGGCGGCTGGCGCGCCCGCTTCGAAGCCGAGAGCCCGGAGCGCCTCGATGCGCGGGGCGTCGCTGGCGAGCACCGGGGTGGTGAGGGGACCGCTCGTCTCGTTCGAGCGCTGGCGCTGCTCGGCCCACTCGACGATCGAGGCGACGAGGGCGGTCGTAGCGGCGTCGTGGCGCAGCAGGAACTCGATATGGCCGGGCTGCTCGAAGAAGGCGTGCGCGGCGAGGCCGGCATCGTCGAACCAGACGCGTGCGTCGTCGGCGAGCGGCTCGCTGGCGCGCGGGCCGTACTCGTGCCAGACGACGTCGCCTGGGTGCGCGTAGCCCTTGCCGGGCGCGCTCGCCACGACACAGGCACGCGCGAGAGCGATGACGGCCTCGAGATCGCTCGGCTCGGAGGGGCGGGCATGGAGGGCAGGGGCGCTGGTCATGTGGGAGAATGTAGCTACTTCAAGGAGGCCCGCATGGTTTCCGATTACTACAGTCCGCAGGTGATCGACCACTTCAACAACCCGCGCAACGCGGGTGCGATGGAGGACGCCGACACCGAGGCGTACGTGACCAACCCGGTGTGCGGCGACTCGCTGCGCCTGTTCTTGCGCATCGAGGACGGCCACATCGCCAAGGCGTCGTTCCTCAGCTCCGGTTGCCCCGCCTCGATCGCCACGTCTTCGGCGGCGACCGAGCTGCTCGCAGGCAAGGAGCTCGACGACGCGGTGGCGCTGCCGCGCGAGGCATATGCCGACGCGGTGGGCGGCCTGCCAAAGTCGAAGATCCATTGCTCGGTGCTCGCCGCGACCGCGGTGCGCCAGGCTGTCGAGTCATGGCGTGCGGAGCACGCAACTGAGAGTGCCAAGGCATGAGTGGTGTCGCCGCGATCATCCTCGCCGCTGGCGCATCGCGTCGGATGGGCTCATCGAAGCCGATGCTGCCGTGGGACGGCGGCACGTTGATCGACTGGGAGCTCCGTCAGCTGCAGGACTCCTGCGCCGAGGAGATCCTGATCGTGATTGGGAACCGCTCCGAGGCCGTGCGCCGCTCGCTCGGGGAGGCAGCCAAGTACACGGTGTTCAACCAGCGCTGGCCACAGGGCCGCGCGACCTCGCTCGCCACGGCCGCGCGCTCGCTGATCGAGCGTGGCGTGCGCCCCGATGTGATCGTGGTGCAGAACGTGGACCAGCCGACGCGCGCGGACATCGTCGACCACCTCGTGAGCGAACTGCGCTCCTCGGGCGCCGAGATCGTGCAGCCCTCCTATCGAGGCAAGTCTGGTCACCCGGTGGTACTCGCGGGGTCTCTGCTCGAGGAGCTCGCCGCGGTGCGGGAAGAGACGCTGGGCCTGCGCGCCGTGGTGGATGCGCACCCACCTCGGATCATCGAGATGGATGACGCGGTGGTGCGGCTCGACCTCGATACGCCCGACCTGCTGGATGAGGCGCGTCAGATTCTTGGGATTCGTGCGTAGTCCGACGGTGGAGGCGATTCATGCGATCTGACGACGTGAATCACGCCGTGAACGTTGACCTCCTCCATATTCCGCGTGGGGGGCTCGAGCAGAACGCGCTTCGGGCCAGTTACAACGCGGTCCGTCGGCGTGATCTGGCGGCGGACCCGCTCATTCCTCGGGGCTTGTCGCTCTCTCGCGCAGTCCAAGCGGTGGTGGTTGGGACGCCCGACTTCACACCGAGGTTCGATCGGGACTACTTCGGCGGCGCCGTTTCGTGGAGCGCCAGCTAGCCAAGCTGAGCGTGTGGCTCGCTTTTGAGTTCTCGTCATAACGTTGGCTGAGGCGCGTACCCCGGCGGGGTAGCCCGTCCGGAGGCTTGTGCTAGTATCCGGTGGCTGCGCGGCGACTGGTGTCCGCGCGCGGGGAGACGAGGCAACTGTGGCCTACGGAATGGGCATTGCCCGCGGCCTGATGGTCACGTTCAAGCACATCTTCCATCCCCCCGTCACCGTGAATTACCCGGAAGAGACTCGCCAGGTACCGGTGCGCGCTCGGACGAACCTGCTGTGGTTCGAGGAGCGCTGCACGGGCTGCTCGACCTGCGCGCAGGCCTGCCCGGACGGTTGCATCCTCGTCCAGACGACGCCTCGTGCCGACGGCACGCTGAACGTCGACCGCTACGAGATCGACTTCCGTATCTGCATGTACTGCGGACTGTGTACCGAGGCGTGCCCGTACCAGGCGATCCAGGCCGGTGGCCGCTACGACGACGCGGTCTACGTGTTCGAGAACATGTACCGCAACAAGCAGACGCTGACGCGCGAGGCACATTCGTACCTCGAGCGGACCAATGGCCGGTATCCGAACGGGCAGCTGCAGGAGATCATCCCGCTGCGCACGCAGATGCCGACCGCACGTAGCCGCGTCCAGGTGGCAGGCGAGGAGGGCCCGATGGGCCCGCAGCACCTGCCGAGTCGCGCGAACCGAGACTGACGCTCTTCACGGACTGACGCGGGGGTTTCTGTGGCGAAGATCACCATCAACGGCATCGAGGTCGAGGCCGAACCCGGGCGACGTCTAGTCGAGGTGATCAAAGAGCAGGGCATCCGGATCACGAACCTCTGCTACATCGACGGCCTGGAGCCGTACGCGGGCTGTCGCACATGCCTCGTAGAGATCGAGGGTGGGCGCCCGACCTCGATGCAGCTCTCGTGCACCGCACAGGTGGCCGAGGGCATGATCATCCAGACGGACACGCCTGCGGTGAAGCGTGCGCGCCAGGGTGTGATGTCGCTGATCATGGCGAACCACCCCGACCGCTGCCTGACCTGTCACCGCCGCGTGCACTGCCAGCCAGGCGAGATCTGCCTGCGCGACGACGTGGTCACGCACCGTTGCCTGACCTGCTCCAAGAACTACCGCTGCGAGCTCCAGACCTCGACCGAGCTCATCGACATGGGCGAGTACGAGGAGCCGTGGGTCGGCGAGCCGCGCTCGTACTACGAGACGCCGGCGCCCGAGCCGGACCGCGCGAACCCGTACCTCGAGTTCGACCCGCAGATGTGCATCATCTGCACTCGCTGTGTGCGTGCCTGTGCCGACCTCCGGCACACGGGCGCGATCACGCTGTCGGGCAAGGGCTCGACGACGGCGATCGCGTTCGGCACCGGCGGGCAGGTCCACGAGTCGGACTGCGACTTCTGTGGCGCCTGCATCGACGTCTGCCCGACGGCGACGCTGATGGAGAAGCCGAACAAATGGGCCGGCGTGCCGGAAGAGTGGACGAACTCCACCTGTAACGAATGCGCTGTTGGCTGCACGATCTCGTACGGCACGCAGAACGGCCGCCCGATGATCGTGCGTCCGGACCGCCTGAACGTGTTCAGCCGCGACCAGATCTGCGTGCGTGGCCGCTTCCACTACGACGCGGTAACGGACGGGCAGCGCCTGGCACGCTCGCTGTCGCGCCGCGGCGGCGACCGGCTGCTGCCGGTGTCGTTCGACGAGGCGATCGCGGACGCGGCTGAGCTGCTGAGCCGCGTGAAGTCTGCCTCGGGTGCTGACTCGATCGCCGTGCTCGGTTCCCCGACGACGACGAACGAGGAGGCGGCGCTGCTCGCACGCCTCGCGCGTGACGTCATTGGGACGCCGCACATCGACTTCTCGCAGGGTCCGATTCACCGCGCCGTGACCGGCGCGCTGACCGACGCGTTCGGCAGCGCCTCGCTGCCCGCACAGCTCACCGATATCGAGTCGGCCTCGACCATTGTGGTCGTGGCCGATGACATCGAGGAGTCGCACAACATCGTGTCGCTGCGCATCAAGGACGCCGTGATTCGGCGCGGTGCGCGCCTGATCGTGGTGTCGCCGCGTTGGGGCGAGCTCGTCCCATTCGCGACGGCGTTCCTCCAGCCGACGCCCGGCCACGAGGCTGCGGCGGTGCAGGCGCTCGCTCAGGCAGCGGCCTCGAACGCCTCGCAGTTCGGCGCGGCGGTGACGGCGGCTGGTGTGGACGCGGGATCGCTGGCGACTGCGGCCGAAGCTCTGAAGGCTGCGCGTGACAACGCAGAGCAGGGTGTCGCCATCGTGTTCGCGCCGAACCCGGTGGGTGCGGCAGCGGCGCGCGAGCAGGCTCGCGCCAGCGCGAACCTCGCGATTGCCGTGCGCGGGAACAACGCTGCAAACGTGGTGCACTACCTGCCGACCGGCGCGAACGTGCTCGGCATCACTGACATGGGCGTGACGCCCGGTGCGAATGGCAAGTCGTTCCCCGAGATCATCGAGGGCGCTCGCAACGGCTCGATCAAGGCGTTGGTGATTCACGCGGACAACCCGCTGCTGTCGACGGCCGGTGCAACCGCGGTACGCGAGGCGCTCGATAAAGTCGAGGCGCTGATCGTGATCGACGCGGTGCGCTCGACTGCCGGAGACCACGCCAACGTCGTGCTCGCGGATGTGCCCTTCTTCGCGAAGGACGGCACGATCACTAACGCTGACCGCCACGTGATGCGCCAGAAGCCAGCACTGTCCTCGCAGCGCGAGGCGCGTCCGGGGCTCGCGATCATCGGTGCGCTGGCGACGGCGCTCGGTCACGACCGCCCGGCTGCCGCATCGACTGCGGCTGGCTACGTGCCGCTGAACCAGGTGCAGTCGGGTCGCACTCGTGCGTTCGTGGCAGCCTCGAGCTACACGGCGAAGGTGCAGCCGGTGGCGACTCCGGCGAGCGCGCCGGAGGGGTTGACGCTGATCACCGGGCGATCGCTGTTCACCTCGTGGGAGGGTGCCTCGATCCGCTCCGAGGAGGCCGACAAGCTGCACCGCGAGGACTCAGTCGTCATCAACCCGAGCGACGCGGAAGCGGCCGGGGTGCGCATGGGCGAGATGGTCGTGCTGACCGACGGCACGTCCGAGGTGCGCATTGCGGTTCGCCTCGACACCAGCGTGCCTGCCGGCACGGTGTATGTGCCGCAGTACTACGACGGCGGCGCTGTGCTAGCGCTGTTCCCGCTGGATGGTGACGAGCCGATGCACGTGAGCGTGCGCGTGCGGGCGCTGCAGCCTGCGTAGCCATCTAGCTTCCCGACACATTGTGAAGACTGACAACGCCCCCGCATGGGGGCGTTTCGGTGCTGGATGACAACGCCCCAAGGGGCGTTGTTGTGTGGTGCTACGATCCGCGGCATGACGACCCAGCGGGTCTCTCGGTCGACACGGATGGTGCCGCTCGCCACAACTGAGGACGAGGCGGCTGCGCGTGTCTGGCTGGCCGCACTGGACGCGGCCGACATCTCCGCCGAGCTGCGCATCGAGGATGCTCGCCGCATGGGGAAGAGCTCGTCGGTGCTGCCACTGGGGCCGGTGTTCGCGACGACGCTGTACGTGTCGTCGGACAGCCGCACGCAGGCGGCGACGGTACTGATCGACCTCGGATGGGATGGGCGGCAGATCGGTCACGGTGTCGGCTCGACCACCGTGCCGTGGAGCTCGGTGATCGGCGGCGGCGTGGCGGCTGGCCTCGGAATCGTCGCGCTGATTGTGGCGATCGTGCTGCGAGGCGGCTAATGCGCCTGCGCCTGTTCCCGCTCGCCCAAGTGGTGCTGTTCCCGGGACAGAAGCTCGCACTGCGCGTATTCGAGCATCGCTACCGCCAACTGGTTGCTGAGTGCGTGCAGGAAGAAGAGCCGTTCGGCATTGTCCTGATCAAGGACGGTGTCGAGGTTGGCGGCACAGCGATTCCGCACGAGGTGGGTACGACTGCGCGTATCACGAGGGCGACGGGCAACCTCGATGGCACGTTGAACGTGCAGGTGCTCGGCGGGCACCGCTTCCACATCACAGCGCTGTATGACACCGCGCCGTACCTGTTGGCCGAAGCCGAGACGGTGCTGGACGAGTTCGCCGAGGTGAACTCGGAGATACTGCGGTTCGCGCGGTCCGGACTCGTACGTACCCGTGAGCTGCAAGCGATTGCCTCCGGAGAGTTCGAGCGCAAACCACAGGTGGCGCAGACGCCCGGTGCGGTCGCCGATGCGATCGCGGGACAGGCGTTGGCAGAGGCCGAGCGATTACAATCGATTTTGGAGACTACGAACGTGCGGGAGCGGCTAGACACCGTCCTGCCGATGCTCGAAAGTGTCGTCTCTCAGGCGCGCCTCAGCGCTTCGCGAGCGATCTCCAGCCGCTGGGCCGGCCCCGGGATGGCCAATTAATTCTGGCCTGCCTCTTCCCCGCCAGCCTCGGACGTAGCGGCTCATGCGACAGGACGTCGCCCTTCAGCGGTCGCCATCGAATGGCGTGTCAGGGTTCACCCTGATACCTGCCGTGGATGGACGTGCCGATGGTGGAGATACGCGCCATCAGGATCGATGGCCAGCGTGTGCATGTTGGTATGTCTCAGGCATGCCATGCCTCCCGATGGAGGCGAAGGGGCAGCGGATGACGGCTGGCGACCCCAGCAGCCTGGTCGATCCGCGAGCGCTGGCAGCGGCGCTTCAAGCGGCGATGACACCATCCGATGCGGACGGTGTGTATCGCGCTGTGCTCGCGGAAGTGCGCCAGGTGCTGCCGTTCGCGGTCGGCATCGTGCTGCGCTGCGGTCATAGCAGCACTGAAGTCGTCGGTGTCTATCCTGCGCCGATCGCTGGGATCGAGGCTGGCGTGCGCTGGCCGTACCTCGACTCCGCGGAGCGAGGCATCCTCTCGAGCGGCGAGCCGACCCTCGACACCGAGCTGCGCGTTTCCAGTGGCGATGTCTCGCCGCTGACACGACTGCCAGCCTTCGGGCTGCGCTCGGCGCTGCGTGTACCGCTGTTCGCGGGCACGCTTGTCGTCGGGGTTGTCGAGCTGTTCTCGTACGCATCGGCCGGGTTCACCGCGCGCGATGGTGCTGCGCTCGAGCAGTACGTGCAGGCGCTTGGTCTGCGGCTGTCCTCGGTTGCTCGACGCGTCGCTCATAGCGAGCCGACCGTGCCTGGTCCGCCGCCGCTTGTGGTTCCATCTGTCGCCGCTGAGCCGCCCACTGTCGCCGATGTGCCAGCGATTCCAGCACCAGCCGTCGAGATGCCGCCGATGCCGGGCGTCGTGCCGGGCGAGACGAGTACTGATCGGTTGTCGGTGCTCGGCGAGCTCGTGTCCGGTGTGGCACATGAACTGAACAACCCGCTGACGACTATCCTCGGCTATGCCCAGTTGCTCCCGACGCTCGATGGCGAGGATCTGCGACGCGCGATCAGCACGATCGAGCAAGAGGCGCAGCGCGCCGGCCGCATCGTGCGCAACCTGCTGTACTTCGCGCGGCAGCACCGTCCGCGCGTCGAGCCCGTGGACCTCAATGGCGTGATTCAGCGTGTCGTCGAGGTGCGCCGGTACAACCTCGAGGCGAACAACATCCGGCTGGTGACGCAACTGACGCCGATTCCGGAGCTGCTCGGTGACCAGTACCAGCTCGAGCAGGTCTTCCTGAACCTGATCAACAACGCCCAGCAGGCGATGCAACCCGCGGGCGGCGTTGTCACTGTGCGTACCGAGGCGACACCCGAGGTCGCGCGTGTGATCGTGCGCGATGACGGGCCGGGCGTGCCTGAGGAGATCATGGAGCGCATCTTCGAGCCGTTCTTCACGACTCGTGAAGTCGGTGAAGGCGCCGGACTCGGACTGTCGATCGCGTTTGGCATCGTCGAGGCCCACGGGGGGCGGCTGCTCGCGCAGCGCCCGCCGAGTGGCGGCGCTGAGTTTGTCGTGGAGCTGCCGTTGCCACCGGAGGCCCCTGCACCAGCGGCCGTCCAGCGCGGCGACGGAGCGGTGGCCGGCACGGGCGAGCGCGTGCTGGTGGTCGAGGACGAGGCGGCAGTGCGTTCGTTGATCTCGACGATCCTTGGGACGTCGGGCTACGCGGTGCGGATCGCTGAGTCGGGGAGCGAGGCACTCGCGACGCTCGAAGCTGACGAGTTTGACCTCGTGATCTCGGACGTGCGGATGCCGGGGCTCGACGGCGAGCGGCTGTTCGAGCGCGTGCAGGCGCAGTGGCCATCGCTCACGCGGCGATTGCTCTTCATCAGCGGGGATATCGAGGCTGACCGCTTCGCCGCGATGCTGCGGGAACGGGCGATCCGGTACCTGGAGAAACCATTCACCGCGGCCGCGCTGCTGCGAGCGGTGCGAGAGGTACTGGACGGGGCGCGCTAAGCAGCGCGCCCCGTTTGTTCATGTCGCCAGTGGGGCGGTGAGTTACTCGGTGTCGACCTCGTAGCCGGCGGCGATCCAGGCGGTCGTGCCGCCCTCGACGTTGTAGAGGTCGGTCAGGCCGACGGTGGCAGCGAACTCGGCGGCGACAGCGGAGCGCTGGCCGCTCTTGCAGATGAAGACGATCGGCTTGTCGGTCGCCAGCTCCGCGGCTCGCGGCAGCGTCGCCATGTGCATGATGTTGTGCGCGCCGGGGACGTGGCCCTCGGCGAACTCCCACGGCTCACGGCTGTCGATGACCTGGACATCGCCGTTCTCGATCATCTCCTTGGCTTCCGCCACGGTGATGCGGGTAAACGGCTCCAGCTCGTTCTTCGTCGGCAATTCGCTATCCTCCCGGGTATGACACCCGTCTTACACACTGTTCCAAGTGTAGCAGCCAGCTCGGCCGCCGCCGCATCGAGGGCGATGGGGCCGGTCGTGATTGGGATCGACCTGCGCAGCGGGCCGCGCTACCCGACTGGCCTCGCGGTGATGCGTGGTCGGCGGTTGCTGGCGTTACAGGTGGTGCGCACGGACGGGCAGATCGACGAGGCGGTCGCACGCTGGCAACCGCGCCTGGTGGCGATCGATGCGCCGCTCGGGCTGCCCGAGGGGCGCGACTGCGCGGACCCGACGTGCGAGTGCGCGCGCTTTGGGATCATGCGCGAGGTCGACCGTGTCTGCCTCGCTGCGGGCTATCGACCGTTCCCTACGCTGCTGCCCTCGATGGTCGGACTGACGCTGCGCGGGATCGCACTGCTCGCGAAGCTGCAGGCGCTTGGATGCGAGGTGGTCGAGGTGTATCCGGGGATGGCGCAGGACGTGCTCGGCATCCCGCGGAAGCAGGCAGACCTCGCAGGACTCGAGCGAGGGCTGCGGCGCGCGGGGGTACGCGGGCTGCCACGGGCGCGGCGAATCACGCACGACGAGCTCGATGCTGCGACGTGTGCGCTGGTGGCCGCGATGCACCTCGAAGGTGTGACGGAGTCGATGGGACCGGGCACGCCCGTGCCGATGGTGTTTCCCGCGCGACCGGTGGTTGCCGTCGAGACAATGACGGTCGGGTACGATTCCTCGCATGCCTGAGCTCCGCATGGATAGGCCTCGAGTCTTTGTCACGCGTGCCTTGCCGGGTGACGCGCCGCTTGCGCAGCTGCGCGAGCACGCCGACGTCGATGTGTGGGAGGGCGATGTGCCGCCGACGCGCGACGAACTGCTCGCGCGCGTGCGCGGCGCTCGAGGCGTGCTTGCGATGCTCACGGAGCGCATCGACGGCGAGGTGATGGACGCGTGTGACCAGCTTGTGGCAGTCGCGAACATGGCGGTGGGCTACGACAACGTCGATGTTGCTGCGGCGACCGCGCGTGGCGTGCTCGTGACGAACACACCGGACGTGCTCACTGAGACGACGGCGGACATGGCATTCGCACTACTGCTTGCGTCGGCGCGCCGCGTGGTCGAGGGCGACCAGATGGTGCGCGATGGCCACTGGGGGGCGTGGCGGCCGACGTGGATGCTCGGGCACGAGGTGCATGGGGCGACGCTCGGGATCGTCGGCGGTGGCCGCATCGGGCGTGCGACGGCGGAGCGTGGTCGCGGCTTCGGGATGCGTGTGCTCTATCACAGTCGACATACCGTGCCGGGCTTCCCGGGCGAGCGAGTCGAGCTCGATACCCTGCTGGCGGAGTCGCATTTCGTCTCGGTGCACGTGCCGCTCACGGACGAGACGCGCGGGATGTTCAACGCCGCGCTGTTCGCGCAGATGCGACATGACGCGATCTTCATCAACACGGCGCGAGGTGGCGTGGTCGACCAACCGGCGCTGCTCGATGCGTTGCAGCGTGGGGTGATCGCGGGAGCGGGCCTCGATGTGATGGCGCCGGAGCCGCTGCCGCCGGGCGATCCGCTGCTCACGGCACCCAACCTGGTGGTGACGCCGCATTTGGGGAGCTCCACGGAGCCGACGAGGGTCGCCATGGCGGCGCTCGCAGTGGACAATCTCCTGACGGCGCTCGCGGGGGAGCGGCCGCGCAATCTCGTGAATGCCGACGCGTGGAGACACCGTGAATCCTGACGATGGATCGCAGCGCGGACGGTTCTGGCTTGCTGACGTGCTATGGCAGCTCGGCGCGATCCAGTTCGGCGACTTCAGCCTGGGCCGTACGGCGCGGCACTCGCCGGTCTATGTGAACCCGAAGCTCATCATCTCGCGGCCGGAGTCGCTGTCGCGGGTAGCGGCCATCCTCGATGAGGAGCTGCGGATGGCGATGTCACGCCGCAACAAGCCGCTGACGCAGTTCGACCTCGTGGCTGGTGTGCCGATCGGCGGATTGCACATCGCCACCGCGCTGTCGCTCGCGACGCAGGCTCCGCTGCTCTACGTGCGACCGGGCGCGAGTGAAGACGACGAGGAACGCCCACACATCGAGGGCATCTATCGTCCGGGGCAGACAGCGATCATCGTGGATGACCTCGCGACCGGTGGCGGGTCTTTGATCGACACGGCCAATCGACTGCGACGCGCGGGCATCTTCGTGAAGGATGCGATCGTGCTCATCGATCGTGAGCAGGGCGCGCAGCGCCGTCTTGAGAGCATCGGGGTGCGGATGCACGCGATGGTGACGATGGAGATGCTGCTGCGGTATCTGAGCTCGACTGGCAAGCTGCAGGATGAGGACTACCGAAACGCCCTGCGCTACATCGAGCGCGAGGGCGAGGCTCGGTCTGAGTTCGACTAGCGTCGGACGTCTCGCGGTGCTCGCGCTGGCGAGCAGTGCATTGCTCGTGCTCGGTTGTGTTGGTGGGCGAGCGCCACACGAGGCGACCTCGACCCCCACTGTGGCGGCGCCGCTGCCGGCCAACCTCACGTCGTTTCGGTATGTGCTCAATGTGCAGGCCTCGGACCTTGGTGGGGTCAGCGGCGCGACGCCCGTGACGCTCTCGGTGCGCGGTGAGGTGGCCGCGGCGGATCGGCAGCGGTCAGCGAGTCATCTCGTGCTGAGTTTCGGGGCGATCGATTCGGAGCGCGTGCAGATCGGGGCGCGGTTGTGGACGCGCGATGGGACAGGGCCGTGGTTCGAGGAGCCTGCAGGGACGCGCGCGTCCGCGACTCGGGCTGTGGGAATCGACCTCGATCCCGGCGTGCTGGTGGGGGGCGATGCACACGGGCGGCTGCAGCGCACGCTGACGGGCGTGGCGAGCGTGCCGGAGCAGCTCGGAGGTGTCGAGGTGGCGAAGTACAGCCTCGCAGCGGCGCAGGTGCGGGTGCTGCTCGGGGTGAGCGAGTCGGACTCGAGCGGTGGGGTCGCGGGGGTCGCGGACCGGTGGCTGTTGTGGGTCACGAAGGACCGTTGGCTGCCGGTACGGTTGCTGTCGGACTCGACGTCAGGGGGGCGAGTGCGGCTCGACCTCGTGCTTTCGGAGCACAACGCTGACGTTGCGATTGAGGCGCCCAAGTAGCCGGCTTTGCATGCCTCGGGGTATTGGTTTGGGCCGCCTAGGTCGCCAGTAGGGACGCCGCTTCGCGACGGAGGATTTCCCGCCCTCCCGCCCTCCCGCCCTCCCGCCCTCCCGCCCTTATGCGAGGGCTTCGCCTCGCGCTCCCTTCGGAGGTGGCGGCGCTGCGCGCGCCACCTCTGATTCCGGAGGCATGTGCACTACGCAGAAGAGCCGCCCATGGGGCGGCTCGTTTTGTTGTGGCGACCTCGGGCTAGGGGTTAGAGGAGGCGGCGGATTGGTTTGCGGCCGGGGCGGGGGTCGTAGTTGGACTTGAACATCTCGAGCTTGTCGCGTTCGATGAGGTATTTGCCGGCGAAGAGGACGGCAGGGACTCGGCGCTGCTTGATGAGGCGGCGGAGGCTCTGGGGGTGGATGCCGAGTTCACGGGCTGCCTCGACGAGGTCGAGGTAGTCCTGAAAGGGGGAGTCGGGCACTGGGGAGCTCGTCTCGTTATTGGATCAGGTGCTTACGCATTGTAGGGAGTGAGCAGTTTTGTGTAAAGCGCCTACTCAATTCGTTACGTGTGGCCTCGGGGTTACGCGCCGGTTGATTGCCCCTGTTGCGGGTTGGGCGTTAGAGGGCGGGTTGGGCGGCGAGGCGGGCGCGCTCGATGGCGGCGGGGAGGGCGGCGATGAGGGCGTCGATGTCTGACTCGGTGAGGGTGGGCCAGAGGGAGATGCGGAGGGAGCCGATGGCTAGCTCCAGGGGGATGTCCATGGCGAGGAGGACGTGCGAGGGCTCCCAGGTGGCGCTGGTACAGGCGGCGCCTGCGCTGGTCTCGAAGCCCTGGGTGTCGAGGGCTTCGACGATTGATTCGCCTTCGACGCCGTCGATGCAGAGGTGGAGGAGGCTCGGGATGTGCTCGACCCAGGGTTCGTTGGGTGCCGGGGCTCCAGTCCGCGTTTCAGCACCGGCGCCAGCGCCGGTGATATGCGCTTCGGGGAGTGTTGATTGAATGCCCGCGAGGAGGCGTGCTCGGAGGTGTTCGGTGCGGCTCGTGAATTGCTCGCGCTCGGCGGCGGCGAGGGTGAGGGCGGTGGCCATGCCGACGGCGCCGGCGACGTCTTCAGTGCCGCTGCGGCGCTGGCGTTCCTGGCCTCCGCCGGAGAGGAACTCGAGGTAGGGGGTGCCTCGTCGGATGTAGAGGATGCCGGCTCCCCTGGGGCCGCCGAACTTGTGGGCGGAGAGGCTGAGGAGGTCGACGCCGAGGGTGTCGACGTCGAGGGAGAGTGAGTTGGCGGCCTGGACGGCGTCGGTGTGGAAGGGGATGCGGCGGCCGGTGGCCTGGGCGTGGTCGCGGAGCATCTGGCCGATGGTGGCGATGGGTTGGATGGTGCCGACTTCGTTGTTGGCGTACATGACGGAGATGAGGACGGTGTCGTCTCGGATGGCGTCGAAGATGTCCTGGGGGTCGACTCGTCCGGTGTGGTCGACGGGGATGATTCCGACCTCGAAGCCGAAGCGTTCGAGGTAGCGGACGGATTCGATGACGGCGTGGTGCTCTACGGCGGTGGTGATGATGTGTGCGCCGACGCCGGCTTCGCGCTGGGCGAGGGCGACGCCTTTGATGGCGGCGTTGATGCTTTCGGTGCCGCCGGAGCAGCAGATGATCTCTTCGGGGATGGCGCCGAGGATGTGGGCGATTTGCTCATGGGCGTGGGTGAGGGCGTCGGCGGCGCGGCGGGCGCTGGCGTAGTGGCCGCTGGGGTTGGCGGAGATGTGGTCGAAGTAGGGGCGCATGGCGTCGAAGGCTTCGGGCCTGAGGGGGGTGGAGGCGGCGCTGTCGAAGTAGCGCACGAGTGCGCTTTGGGCAGCGGCAGCGTGGGCTGCTTGGGGTGTTTCGGAGAGTGTGTCGGGCATGCTTGTCAGCATGTCCCCGGTGGGTATGTCCGTCAATTCAACCGTGGGATAGGAGACAGGGTCTGGTAAAAACGGACCCTCCGGACCACCGGCGGGGGGTGCCCCGAGGACTCGGTGCCTGAGGGGGCGAAACACGCCCTGAGCTTTCTGCTAAAAGGAGGTGGCAGACTGAGGACTAGCGAAGTGCCTCGTAGGGTGTCCTGGGCTGAGCAGATCGACCGCGAGCGAACCGCCGCGGTCCGCAGGGCATCGGCTGAACTCCGCCGACAGGAGGCTGAGGCTCGCCGTCGCGCCCGAGAGGCAAAGCAGGCGCATGTCGAGACCCGCTTAGAAGAAGCTGACGAGAAGAATGAAGCTCTCGCAGTGCAGCTGACGGAACTGGAACGACTGCTCTCTGACGGCGTCTCCCGCGAATGGTCTCTCGACCTTCAGAGTCTGAAGTTACCGCTGACCGCGCCACCGTTTGATCCGCGAGGCGCCGATTACGGTTGGTGCCGGTCCGGCGGAGCGCCGTCGGCGTGTGTGGATTGAGAAGACACTCGTTGCGGGAAGACCGGACCGAGAGTCGGGTGACTACGCTCTCGGCAAGGCGCTTTGGTCACCAAAAGTCTCCGCCTCAGGCGGCGAGGTCTACCGGTTCATGCGTGAGGTCCAGGAAGGCGACGTCATCCTGCACCTCACTGACAACGACGCGATCGTCGGCCGGTCCGAGGCTGCTTCTGTGGCACAAGACTTCGTCGGCCTTCCGAACACCCAATGGGCCGCCCGCGAGGCTTTCCTGATTCCGCTGAGGAACTATCGGCAGCTGGAACCGCCCTTCAGCAGGGACGTCTTCTTTGGCGATCCGTTCGGAAAGCGATTAGCGAAGATCGCTGAGTCTGGGGTGAGAAACCTCTTCTTCAACAGCGGACCGGCCCTGAACCAAGGCGCGTACCTGACACCAGTGCCAACCGAGGTGCTCGCCGTGCTCAACGACGCGTATCGAACCGTTAGCGGACACGCGCTCATCGAAGATGACGAGCTGGGCGTCCTCACGCAGCGCGAAGAGCTGAGGCGTGCGGCGATGTCGAGTCCGTGACGGTCGCGGCTGGTGGTGACGCCGGGGCGTTCGATGGGCTGGAGCATGTGGCGCACTCGTTTCGTGTGGTCGTTGTGCGTGCAGTGTGTTGCCTCGAGCGTGGCGGGTACGTCGCAGGGGGTGGTGAGGCGTTGCAGTTGCGTGCGAGCGGCTATCGTGGTGTTGGTGGTGCTCGATCGCGTGTTTGCTGGCGCGCCTGCGGCGAGAGGGAGGGTTCGATGCCGGACGGAACTGAGCGGTGGGTGACGGTGGTAATCGCGCGGAATCCGGTGGATTTCCGGAAGTGGTGCGAGGTGCACGGGAAGAATGAGCGCGATCCGAACTTCGTGATGGCGTCGGCCGCGACGGTGCGTCAGCTGAAGGACGCACGCGTTGAGATCACTCCCGAGGGGATGTGGCGGCCGGATATCCATCAGATCATGACGACGCTGGTGCCGATGCTCGAAGCCAAGGCTCGTCAGAAGGTCGCGGATATGGGCTGGGGCGGTGATCCGCCGGGCCCAGGTGCTCGCCAAGCTCCGACCCAACGTTCTTTCGACAGGCTGTAAGCCTGGTTCTCGCCCAGCTTCATGTGGGGCACTGCCCAAGACTTATTGCTCGGGTGCTTCGTGGGTGCGACTTCGTGCGCGCGCGCTCGGTCGTTGTGTGGTGGGGCGGGGAAAGTTCTATCTCGTTGTTATGCGTGACGCGGGGTTGGTTGCGCCGGGTGTGATGGGGCGGTGGCACTGTCGAGGAGCGATAGATGGAGGCTCCTCGATGGTTGGTTTGCTGATCGTATTCGTGGTTCTGGCGTTGCTATTTGGTCTGGGGACCGCGACGCACGTGGCACTGAACGTGCTGCTGATCGCAGCGGCCGTGGTGCTGGTGCTCGGCGTCCTCGGGTACGCAGGGTTGCGCGGCCGTGGCGGTCGCGTCTAGCAGCACTTCAACCTGTGTCCCTCTGACGAAGCTCCCGGTGTCCCCCTCGGGGGCTTCGTCGTATTTCCTTGCTCTTCGCCCAAGGGCTCATCGCCTGAGCTTTGTGTCGTCGGCTGTTTCCGATTCGTGGCTGCGTTCGCAGCCAGCAGGAGGGGTGCCTCCTGCACCTCCCCCGGCCGCGAATGTTGGAGTGGGCGGCATGCGCCGCCTGATGCTTCCTTCTGTCGATCGCGGGTTAGCCTACGAGCTCGAACGCTACTTAGGCTGAGCGAGCGTCACGCGTACTCGTGGTGAAGAAACGACGGGCCCAGAGCGAGACGTAGACGAGGGCGACCAGCGCGGGGACCTCGATGAGCGGGCCGACGACGCCGGCGAGGGCCTGGCCGGAGACGACGCCGAAGGTGCCGATGGCGACGGCGATGGCGAGCTCGAAGTTGTTGCCGGCAGCGGTGAAGGCGAGCGTTGCGGTCTTCTCGTAGTGCAGGCCCTGGAGGCGACCCCACGCGAAGGCGGTCGTCCACATGATCGCGAAGTAGACGATCAGTGGGACGGCGATGCGCACGACGGCGAGGGGCTGCGAGGTGATGGCCTCACCCTGAATCGCGAAGAGCATGACGATGGTGAAGAGCAGGCTGTAGAGCGCGATCGGGCCGATGCGTGGGAGGAAGCGCTGCTCGTACCACGCGTCGCCGCGCTGACCTCGAAGGAGACGGCTGGTGGCGAAGCCGAGCACGAGCGGGATGCCAAGGAAGATCAGCACCGAGTAAGCGATGGGCCAGAAGGCGA
>Ga0209596_1001016_pt1 | contig 24867 bp, 26 predicted proteins | sample M_130807_MF_Meta_FD_187314 | JGI IMG/M metagenome (GOLD analysis project Ga0209596, IMG submission 187314) | Freshwater microbial communities from Lake Montjoie, Canada to study carbon cycling - M_130807_MF_MetaG (SPAdes) (version 2) | ecosystem: Environmental > Aquatic > Freshwater > Lake...
TGATCACCAAGTGCGTAGATAGGCATGTGCCACGGTAGCAACTAGATCCATCTCCTCTGATGGTCGTGGCGTTTTCCGAGATACCGTGGATGCCTATGTCACGTCGTATCGAGATCGAACTCACCAGTAAACGCCCAGATGGAACCTGGACATGGCGCGCTTCCGGCGCACGTGAGCCTCGTGGTGAAGTTGTCGACTCAGTTGTTCCTGCCGGATCAAGCGTCAATGACGTTATGCGAGCCGATGTTGAGACCGACCTTGATGGCAGTCGCGTGTTGTCAATTACCCCTCCAAAAGCAAAGAACGTTCGTACCGGTCTTCTCGAAATTCTTCCGTCTACTCGCGCTTTCGAACCAGTGACCCAACAGCTTGCGAAGAAGGGTTCGCGCGGCGGCGATGATCGTAAAGGTCCTCGTCGCGAACGTAAAGACGGTGACAAGCCTCGTGGAGAACGTAAAGATGGCGAACGCGCACGAGGAGATCGCAAAGAAGGCGCAGAAGGTCGGCCTGATCGTCCTCGTCGTCAATTCTTTGACGCGCCGCCAGAGCTTCCACAGCGTCCAAAGGCTAAACGCATTCGTCCATTGCGCGTCAACGTAGATGCTGTACTTGCTGAATTACCAGAAGCTCATCGCACAATCGCAGAGACAGTACTTAATGGTGGAGTCCCGGCAGTTCGCGCAGCAATTGAAGAGCAGAACCGTATTGCAGTCGCAGCAGGCAAAGAAAAAGTACCTGCAGAAGGTCTGCTACAAATTGCAGAGCAGTTGTTGCCACGTCTTCGTGTAGCCGAATGGCGCGATAAGGCACTATCAGCCGAATCCATTATTCATGACATCGACTTGCGCGACTTACGCTCCATTGTTGTCACGGCAGATCAACTCGTTGCTATTGATGAAGACACTCGTGCGCTTGTTGCAAAAATGAGGCAAGGTCTCGTTATCCGCCAAGAAACAGAGACAAAGAACTGGCTCGACGATGTCGCCGCTGCAACGTCAGTTGGTCGCGTTGTTCGTGCATTGCGTCTATCTTCTCAGCCTCCTAAGGCCGGAGTTCCATTTCCTGCTCCACTTGCAGCGCAGATTGTTACAGCAACGGTTGCAGGTCTGACGACCGACGCACCGTCAGAGCGTTGGATCGCACTGTTAGAAGCTGCTGCGTTCTCCCCTGTCCATGCAAAAGTCTTGCCTGCTGCAGTTCCGACTGTGATTTCTGAAGATCTCACGAAAACCGTCACTCGTCTCGGCCCTCTTATGCCACAGATCGCTGCATTGTTCGGCATTGCAGTTGATCCGAAAGCACGTCCCCCTCGCCCACTGCAAGTTCCTCGCGGCGACAAAGGTCCTCATAAGCGCGCAGGTGACTTGAACAAGTCAGCAGACAAGCCAGGTGCAGACAAGCCACGTCGTGGTCCAAAGCCACAGGGACCTGATTCAAAGAAGCCAGAACACGTTGCAACTGATGTGTCATCTGAGCCTGCTGATTCAGCTCCGACACCAGAACCAGTTGTTGCAGAAGTTATCGAGACTCCAGTTGTCGCAGAAGTCGTCGAGACTTCATCCGTTGAATCCGCAGAGGTTCCATCTATCGATGTACCTACTGTCTCTGAGTCTGAATCGGTCTCTGAACAGGCTCAGTAGCCTCAACTTCCCCATCTTCCCTGCTTCTCACTACGGTGGAGGCATGTCAAATTTGGTCACATATGAAGTGCGCGGAAACGTTGCCTTAATCACACTTAATCGCCCTGATGCCCGCAACGCGGTCAACGACGAACTGGCGGCCGACATGGAGGCGTGCATTGATCGTCTCGAAGCAGATGACTCAGTGTGGGTTGGCGTACTGACCGCTAATACCGAGGGACATAAGTCTCCTGTTTTTTGTGCGGGAGCCGACTTAAAGGCACTGAGTGCAGGCGGACAAAGCCTCGGCACGAAGCGTGGTGGATTCGCAGGGTATGTCTACCGCGACAGAGTGAAGCCGATCATTTCTGCTGTCGATGGCCTCGCAACCGCAGGAGGCTGCGAGATTGTTCTCGCATCTGACATGGTCATTGCAACTTCCCGATCATCATTTGGTCTTGCTGAAGTGAAGAGAAACCTAATCGCAGGAGCCGGTGGTCTTTTTCGCCTCCCTCGCGCAATAGGTCGTGCTGTGGCTATGGAAGTCATTCTTACGGGTGAACCGTTGTCAGTAGAGCGGGCGTATGCACTCGGTCTGGTGAACCAAATCGTCGAGCCTGGCAAAGAGGTCGAAGCGGCCATAGCGCTCGCAGAAAAAATTGCGTTGTCAGCACCGATGGCGGTAGCGGCGAGTCGTCGCGTGATTCTTGCGTCGGCCTACTCCACTGACGATGAACTTATCGAGATGACGAATAAGGAATTTGCACCGATCTTGAGATCAGAAGACACAAAAGAAGGCCTTACTGCGTTTATCGAAAAGCGCGCTCCTCAGTGGAAGGGCCGCTAGAGCTTTTTGCCGACAATTATTGTTTGAGCAACCAAACCGTGTCGTTCGAATAAATTCTTCATCGCGCGATCACCAGGTAGAGCACTTGACTGCAGCCAAGTAGCCTTCCTTTGTTGTAATTCACGTAGGCACTCAAGAACGAGAGCATCGCCGATGCCGATGTCTCTGCTAGCGGATTCGACAAACACAGAATCAATTGACCATTCTGTTGTTTCGGCGGCAGTCGCAACTAGAGAACCCATTACCGTTGTGCCCACTCCCGCCACTAATGCCAAAGTCTGGGTAATTTCCTTCGAAGTTGCCGAAGCTGATCCTCGATATTGGGTGGCCTCTTGTTGTGACAGCTTCTGGTGTCTTGCGAGAGCAGCGGCATCATCTTGCCCTGCTCGGCGAACAAAAATTGAAAAATCAGTCACTGGTTGCATCGTCTTTAGATGACGGTCGAACAACTACTTTGCGTGCTTCCCTGACAGCTTGGTCGACAGCGAACTTCCCCACCATCTTGGCTGAGGGTGCTTGCCTTTGAAGTGCTACGAGAACGTCGTTGAACTTACGTGCGCAATCTTTTGAAAACGCTGAGAGGTTCACGGTGTTACTTTACAAAGACTGGACACGCATCGTCACCGATGGGACACATTGGTGCATTCTTGCGCACAAGAAGGAAGCAACTGCTACACAACAGTTCATCAGCTCGCTTTGGTTGCAGTTCGTCATCCCCGGTCGAACGTTCTTCGTTGTCTGGAACTTCGTCTTCTTCAGCTGGAAGATCTTCGCTAGCTAAGCGATCTTTCAGGATCTTAGAGAGATCCTCTTCGACGTCGTCTGGCGCAACCATGTCGTCGTCATCGTCATCATCGTCTCCGGGTTTGCGCACGATGGTGGCACCCATTGAATCGTCGTCGTCTTCGTCGTCGTCGAGCAGAGCGTCATCATCATCTTCGGTCAGAGGCTCATCAAGTTCCAATTCTTCAAGGTCGTCAATTTCGTCCCCATCAAGGTCAATCTCCAGCTCAACTTCAACTGGTTCAATCTTCTTCTTAACCACTATGTGCTCCTAAATTTATGCAAGGACTCGCGGCGGGATACTAGGCATGAAACTGTGCCAATCGGCGAATGCACGCAAAATACCATCAAACAGTGACGCTTGTCACGAGAGTTGTTACTGATCTTTGACGGACCGTTTTGACTCTGCACGCCTTTCAGACTCAAGTCTTTCGAGTTCGGGTACTTCAGTTGTCATATGGGACATTGCAGCGGCAACGGCATGATGCCCGGCCTTCTCAGAGATCTGCTTATGCATCTCCAGAGCCACCCTGCGGTACGAAGGATGGCCTTGTGGACCAGAACGCAGTTCCAGCATGTGCATCGCCTCACGAGCGTTGAACTGCATCACGTAGCGAATTCTGTAGGCCATGGAAACGGCGTAACTGGCCTGATACGGATAGTCGGCTGCGAGGGCGTCGTACAACGAGGAAGAACGAGCCATTACTTCATCAAACATCTCAGCTCCGCCAGCTGCATCCACAAGTTCTGGACGGGAATAACCGTGGTACGGAGTCAAAGGCTGCCACTCAATTGTTAGTAGGCGATGCCGTTGCATGTCGCGAAATGCACCGTAGTCAGAGAGCACGTCGAATCGATAGTCGATGCTTTCAAAGGCCCTGCCTGGACGATGGCGACGGTTGTCGCGGTTTCCGATGTACGCATTCAGAATGTCAGTTTTGTCTGCAATGCTCATCGCTTCGACTCGCATACGAATCTGAGACTCTGACAAATGTGAGTACTGGTAACACGCCGCAGCCACCAGTTTGTTTTCACCGTCTGGATCAAAATCGACCAGCGTCACTTCGTCAACATCTGTCGCAATGTCGTCGCCCATGATTGCGTCGACAAGGTCGGTCATTGCAGCAGTGTTAGTTGAAAGATAATCAGACCACTTCACTCCTCTTTCAGGAACGTCGACTCGTCTCAAGAACGATGGAATTACTTTGCGCAATTCAACGAGCATCATGTCTGCGTAATAACGCGCTTCGGGTAAAGGATGCGCTCTCATGCGCAACAAGAGTTGCTCGTACCCTTGTCCGCTTCCGTAAATACCGACATTTGATAAGGATGAGGCAGGCAACAGTCCGCGGACCGCATCGAGTGCTTTGGCACGAGTGGCCTGACGGTACACAAAGTCGCTATCTTTCGGACCTTTAACAACAGTCGACCGCACATGTTCAGTGACGAGTTCAGCAAGTTGGCTATAGGAATCAAACATACGATCCATGTCGCCGACATAACGCGTACCGAACCTGCCTTCAAGGATGTCCGGGTCGCGGTAATAGCGATAGCGCCCTCCGAGTCTGTCGTCATAGGCGATGTAGCGGGTGCTCTGCTCGAGGTAGCTCATAAGGCGACCCCACTCGAGAATCTTGGTCAAAATATTTGATGATTGTTCACACGCAAGATGAACACCGCCCAGTTGTGCGACAGAGTCATCGCCGTATTCGACGAAAACTTTTTCATAAAGAGTCTCTGCTCTGTCTACTCCGACTGTGGCATCGACAGCTTGGTCTCCGGCAATTTCAAGATCGTTGACAAACTCATCAAGAAAGAGACGACGCAGGCTGCGTGGACTACGGCTGTAACGGGCAAACAATGCTCCTTTTACAACTTCAGGCAAATTGACCAACGCGAACACTGGAAGATCAAGATTTGTAAAATAACGACGAAGAATGTCTGATTCCGCATCAGTAAATTCCTCTGGGACATAAACACTCACGACATTTGAGCCTAGGAGTCGCGTAGGTCGTTAAGAGGGATACCGCTACAGAACATTCTTGTCGGTACTAGCGGCTTGAAACTCTGCAACAACTGCTTGTTGACGCTCGGATGATGTCCAGAAATCGATGGCAGTCATAGCCATTGCTTTAGCGCCGTCGAGTACTGCTTGGTCTGCCATCGGTGACCGCGCAAATTGAGCAAATTGCTTGGTGTGAATCGATGTTCCCGCTGGGGCTGACGCAATCATTGGGTGAATCGACGGTACTAGATGACTCACATTTCCCATGTCTGTACTGCCGACTACTCTGTGCCCACCCTGTCGAGGATCAGTGACGGTGCGACCAAGAGTGAGAGCATTGTGTGCATACATTGTTCCCATGGTGTTATTTGTCACCATGTCTGCGTACGCCGTTCCAATCCATTCGTGTGAAACAGAACATCCGCATGCAAGCGCCCCTGACTCGAGTGATGCAAGTACGCGGGGTTTGAGAGCCGCAAGTGAAGTGACATTGTCAGATCGGACATACCATTCGCTTGATGCCTCACGAGGAACAATGTTTGGCTTCTCCCCTGACTTCAAAAAGATTCCGTGAATACGTTCCGTTGGCCTGATGTGCTGTCGCAGGGTGGCGACTGCCATGTATCCAAGTACTGCTGCATCGAGGGCGTTACGACCTAAATGCGGAGAAGCAGCTGCATGGGATTCTTGTCCGGTGTATTCCACTAGTAGTTGTTGCAGAGCTATGGCGTCGATAGTTACCAAATCTGCGTCCGCCGGGTGCACCATCATGGCCATGTCGACTCCCGCCAGCGCTCCATTGCGAGCCATCAAAATCTTTCCGCCTCCCCCTTCTTCTGCTGGCGTGCCCATGTATCGAACGCGACCACCTGAGGCACCTGCAATCGATGCAAGAGCAATGGCTGCTCCCAGACCTGCGGCCGCGATGATGTTATGTCCACAACCGTGACCGATATCAGGCAGTGCGTCGTATTCGCTCATGATGCACACTGTCGGGCCCGAACCAACATCTCCAGAGAATCCAGTTGCGCAATCGAATGCGCCGAGTTCTACGTGTACACCCTGATCATTTGCAGTCCGAGTTAATAACTCTGATGCAAAAACTTCTTCATAATTCTGCTCAGGATGATCATGAATTTCATGGCTGACGTTGACGAGAGTTTCAGCATTCTTCTCAATTAGGGCACACGCCTGGACCTTCAGTTTTTCGACGTCTGAAAGGTTCACGGAGCAACTCCGTGATCAAGAACTATCTTTCCGAGTTGATCTCCACGTTCGAGTCGAGACAGTGCTGTCTCGTATTGCTGCAATGGGTAAACATTGTCAATCGCAATCGGCAGGCCATTATTGATAATGGCGAGGAGTTGATCGAACTCTTCGTAACTACCCATTGACGAACCGATAATTTCGTATTGTTTGAAGAACAAGCGGGGAATATTAATTTCGGCTGCGGAACCCGATGTTCCTCCACACACCACCATTCGTCCACCTGGAGCTAACGATCGTACGGACTTATCCCACGTTGCAGGGCCGACGCTTTCTATAACTACGTCGGCCTGCACTGGCCATTTGGCCTCTGCTGAATCGATAGCCGAAACGGCTCCCATTTGGAGCGCTTGAGAACGCTTGGCAGCATCTCTGCTCGTAACGGTTGCCTGAGCCCCCATGAAATTAGCTAATGCCAATGCTGCGGTTGAGACGCCCGATCCGATGCCGACAATTAAGACTGTCTCACCTGGTGCAACGCGTGCTCTATTCAGCATTCGTAATGCTGTGAGATACGCGAGTGGAAATGCTGCACATTCAAACCACGTTCTGTTCAAAGGCCGAGGACGAACATTTCTATCGGGGGCAATCGCAAAGGTTGCGTGACCTCCATGACAGTGCTCACCCCAAATCATAAAACCAGGTCCCATAGGTGAATTGTTGCCGTATCGCACGATGTCTTCGATGGGCGAAACGCCAGGGTTCACTACTACTTCGTCTCCGACAGAAACTGATGTCACTTTGCTTCCGATTGCGTCAACGATTCCTGCGACATCGCATCCGGGAACGTGTGGAAGTGGAGGTTTTGGCATTCCGCGGGTAACCCATAGATCCATATGATTCAGGGCGCTCGCTACAACGCGGATACGAACCTCATTCTCTTGAGGTTCTGGCGTTGCGATGTCTCCCCACACGTAGGTGCCGGGCGATTCGTTCAATATCCAAGATTGCATTCCACCACCGTAGATGGCTAGACGAGCAGTCTCCAGTAATCCGGCACAATTTCTATGTGTATGGAGCTCCACACACGGATTCGACGACCATCAATTCGAAGAGTCTCAGAGCGAAACAGCGCCGAGAATTGAATAGTGCGAGCACGACTAGTTTCGACCAGCGGGTGAGGTGTGTGTGTGCCAAGAATTGACTTTTGACGGGCTCGATAGCGCTGCTGCAACCCCATGGACGGAAGTAACGACATGACATCTAAGAATCCGTCGTTCGGGTGTGCACGTGGAGAGACATTCTTCCGTCCGATGAATCCCCCGTTTGTCACGCATATCAGACGACCTCGAAACCAGTTGCCGATCATCACATGTGACGACGCGATCTGTGTGGTCGTGTTTCCGTTGCGCAAAGTGATTGTGATGCGTAAGGCATCAATCGGTACTTCGGTGCAACTGGCTCCTACGTCTGGTGGTGGCGGGTCACCTAGGGTCCGAGCGATGTCACCACCAGAAACAATCAGTCGATGCTCGGGTGAACAGAGAGCAAATGCAATATCACCCTTAACAACGACATCGGATTCGGTCCGCGTTGTGGACGATCCCCACTCTTCGCCCCGTCTAATCATCGCGAGGATGTTCCCGAAGCTGCAGCTACTACCCCGCGATCGAGCGCACGCGTGGCAGCCTCTGCTGTGTCACGCAGAGACGGATTTGCTGTTGTCGTGACAATTTGGCGTAAGAGATCAATAAGTTGGCGCATAGAACGAACGAAGTCTCCTGGTGTCAGATCAGGATCGAGAATTTTAGACAACGGTTTCCCATTTGCCCATGCAGCAGTCTCGAATGCCAATCCCCCATTGGGTGCACGATGTTGGTGAAGACCGCGCTCACGTTGAATATCTTGAACTTGTTCACTCACTCGCTCGATCTTCTTAAATCTTTGGCGCACTTGATCATTGGGCCAACGTGGTGCACCGCCGGAATCACCGCCACGGGGCTCATATACCAATGTGGACAATACCGCTACCAAATCATTAACAGAAAGGTTGTCGAACAACCCACGGTTCATTACTTCTACGATCAATAAATCAGACTCGTGAAAGATGCCCGCAAGCATCTCGCCCTTCTCCGTCAAAGTCCACTCTGAGATGTAGTTCATTTCCTCCAACAGGTGAACGACATCCATAAAACGAGAGCCCACTGAACCTGCACGTGTGCCAACCCTGCTCTCCATCTGTTCTATTTCGTTTCGTAGTTTGCGAATACTTTTGTGTGACAAAGGTGAATCGACGACACGTGGGCCAGACTGCTCCTGCATCGCTCTTCCCATTGTTTCGTCGATTTTTGCTTTGACTAGTCGAGCAGCCGACTCACGAATAAACTCGGTACGAGCAGGTTCAAAGGGCACAGGTAGGTCAGCGTGGCCAGCCTTCAGCGGAAGCGAACGTAAATCCTTTGCCATGACGTCGAGGATCTTGCGACTGGGTGTGACAACAGTTAGTCGAATACCTGAGCGTCGAGCAGCTGTGCTGATGATTAGACCACGTCCTCTGATGTTGGATGCATCGAACATGACAATGTCTCCAGGTCGCAATGACCGAAGCGCAATCTCTGCTTCAACAGAAGAGGCCATCAGGTCTGAGGACGTGACATTCTCTTGACCAAAGTCCCTCTCTGCGAAAGCCTTCTCGAGCAACATAAGTTCGCGCTTGCGACCGTCGAGAGAAGCCTCTGAAGTCACAACGTCCTTATCGGCTTGAAATTGCGCGAATGACAGATTCAAAATATGGTGGGCACCATCAAGAGAACGATTGCGAACCATATTTACTGCCATGTTAAAAGTCGGTCGGAAGGCCGAGGACAAACGAAAGCTCCGGCTCAGGGCTAGCCCGACTACCTGGTCAAAGTCCACAAACGGATTCCACAGTGAAATTGCGTGCCCTATGTCATCCAAACCGCGACGACCTGCACGACCAGTCAGTTGCGTGAACTCTGAAGCCTTCAACAACTGGTGATGCTCTCCCGTATATTTCGTGAGCTTTTCAATCACTACCGCCCGCGCTGGCATGTTGATTCCGACGGCAAGAGTTTCTGTCGCAAAGACAACCTTGACCAACCCTTGTACGAAACATTCTTCAACTGCTTCTTTAAACATGGGAATCATTCCAGCGTGATGACAAGAGATTCCACTGGCAACATCATCAACAAAGTTGTGGTACTGCAATGCGTCTTTATCGTCTGCGGTGAGATTCTCGCAATGTCGCTCGACAATCTCTCGTATTTGTATCTCTTCTTCTAGAGATGTCAACACCATGCCGGCATTCATGCATGAATGAACCGCGTCTTCGCACTGGGCTCTACTAAAAATAAATACTATGGCGGGCAACATGGACTGGTCTTCAAGAAGTTCCACTATTTCGGGGCGTGTTGGCGGAGAAAATCGGCGTGGCTTCTTACCACCATTTTGTCCAGATCTGCCTCGAACCTGAGTTGCGTTCGATAGAAGTCGTTGCACATGACGATTAGGTTCCCCAGCAACAACCGTCTCGAACATTTCGCATTGCTTAGATGCATTGTCAAACAGTGCAAAGTGGTTAACAAGTTCAATGGGACGGGTGGTCTCAACAACAACATCGGTTCTACCGCGCACCGTTGAGAGCCAATCGCCTACTTCGTCGGCGTTGGAGACCGTTGCGGACAAACAAACCAATTGCACCTCTGGGTCGAGTTGAATAATCACTTCTTCCCACACAGGTCCGCGATACGCATCTTGGAGATAATGAACCTCATCCAGAATCACGACACCTAAATCTTCTAGACGGCTGGACTGCGAATAAATCATGTTCCGAAGAACTTCAGTAGTCATGACTACTACCGGCGCCTCTGCATTGACTGCGTTGTCTCCGGTCACAAGACCAACTTTGTGTGCGCCGTACAAATTCTGTAAATCTCGATATTTTTGGTTAGACAAGGCCTTGATTGGCGTTGTGTAGAACGCACGCAGACCGAGAGAACGCGCTCTCGCTATTGCATATTCCGCAATGAGAGTTTTGCCAGACCCAGTTGGGGCTGCTACCAGGACAGAGGCGTCAGCATCTATCGAGTTCATAGCCTTAATTTGAAAAACGTCTGGTTCGTAATGTAAAGACTGAAGGAATGTTGCGCGAACGTCAGTCACAGATCTACGCAGTCCTTCGACGTGTTAGTAACCAACCAACGAGAACGGCGATGAGATACAGAATTGTTAGAGGAACCGCCAGTGCCAACATGCTGATGGGATCACCCGACGGGGTAATCACGGCGGCTGCCACGAAAATGCCCATCACGGCATACCGCCATTGCTTGATCAATGTCTTAGGAGTCACGGCAGACACCAGTTGTAAGAAAACAAGAAGGACGGGGCTGAGAAAACCAACGCCAAATGCCAACATCATCATCACAACGAGATTTATATATTTCGTCACTTGGTACGCCTGGGTGACGTCACTGCCAGACCATGAGATGAGAAATTCCAATGCCTTGTCGAGAGTCCAATAGGCCAAATAGCAGCCAAATGAAAAGAGCAGCACTGAAGAAGCAATGAACGGGACCGCATAATTTTTTTCACGCTTGGACAATGCAGGCACGATGAATCGCCAGATTTGCCAGAGAATGATTGGCAGAGCAAGAACTAGCCCTCCATACACGCACACTCTCATCCGGGCGGTAAATCCATCGAGTGGACCCAGTGAAAACAGCGAGCCATCGCAGTGAAAATCAGGACGTCGGGCACATAGATTCGTATATGGGCGCGTCAACATATTCTTCAACTGGTCATAGAAGGCAAGAAGCACCAGAGTGGAAATTCCGACTGCTAGGACACTACGTACGAGTCGCATCCGCAATTCGCGAAGGTGATCCATCATGGGCATACCTTCGATTGGGTTGGCTGAGGTGTCACTCATCGTCAGTGTTGAGCGCTGGAACATCTACGTCAGTTGCTGAAAAGTCTGGCTTCGGATACGCGGCCTGCTCTGGTCGCATCGGGGGTGACGGCTCTGTGTCAACAAGACCGAAACCATGACGCATTTGATCAGCTGTCGATTTGAGTTCGTTGATGGGCTCTGAGAATGTCTGACGGAACTCCTTTTCGTAACCGCTAGCGGCGCGCCGAAGATCTCCGTAAATTTTTCCCCCTCTACGAATGACTCCGGGAAGGCGCTCAGGTCCCAATACGACAAGCCCTGCAACGAGCAGAAAAATAATCTCACTGCCGGACATATTGAACACCCGTTCAGCATAGAAGCAGACACCTAGTGTTGGAGGGTGCAACAACGCATTGCCTCCCTTCGGTCTGACCCAATTGCCTTCGCCCACAGAGGCGGAATGGCCCACGCACCTGAAAATACTCTCGATGCTTTCGCACTTGCATTACGGCTTGGTGCAAATGGTCTCGAGACTGACGCATGGACAACTGCCGACGGTCATGTTGTTCTTGACCACGATGGCGTTGTAAGAAAACTTGCACGCAATCGTCCCATTTCAACCCTACGTCTCTCGGAATTACCGGCACACATACCTACCCTTGCTTCGTTGTTTGAATTGTGTGGAACGGATTTTGATTTAAGTATTGACATTAAGGATGATCAAAGCTTTAAGCGGACAACAGAGACTGCTCAAAATTGTGGATTCGATGAATCACGTTTATGGTTATGTCACTATTCAAGTGCTGTTGTAATTGCGCAACGTTCTCTATTGCCGAACGTGCGCCTCGTTGACTCAACTCGTCTCTCTAGAATCAAAGAAGGATTAGAGATGCGGTGCGCGAAGCTATCGACTAACGGTGTTGATTGCCTGAACATGCATCACTCTGATTGGACCGGCGGTGCTACAACCTTGGTCCATAAATTCGGGATGTTTGCGTTCGGCTGGGATTGTCAATATGACTATGTCTTGTCGACGTCGCTTCGTATGGGCTTCGATGCTGTCTTTAGCGACCACGTGGACACCATGGTTGAAACCTACAAAAATGAAATCGGTTTCGTTCCTCGAACGTAGGTTCTACAACGTCGAAATTCGACTAAACGGCCACACAATCGCAAAGGCTCGACCAACGATCAGGCTCTCCGATATGGGTCCAAAACTTCTGCTATCGAATGATTCAGAACGGTTGTCACCCATCACGAAAATCTTCTTTTCCGGCACTGTCTGTATTGGCATGTTTGCCACTCGACATCTTTTGGAGGGGTCGGTGACATCAAGAACGTCTTTGTCTAAATACGGCTCTACTGTCGGCTTTGAATTAACAATGACAGTGCAGTTCTTAATCTCGATGGTGTCGCGCGGCAAAGCAATTACCCGTTTAATGAGATCATCGTGTGAGACCGTCCCATCGCTGGTCGTCACCCGATCAAACACGACAACATCTCCCCGATGTATGTCGTGAAGTCGGTAACTCAACTTATTCACAAGCACTCGGTTATTGCCAAACAAGGTCGTTTCCATAGAAGGCCCACTGATGTAGAACTGCTGCAGGACATACACGCGAACAAGTAATGCTGCACCCAACGCCAGGACCACGACCAAAAACCAATCACGTAGGGCCTTTGTTACCGGATGCGTCTCAGGTGCATCAGAAGAAATGGTCGGCTCCGTCATGAAGGCTCCACGCTACTCGTCACCGTGGGCGCAGGGCTGTCCATCATCGGCACGCTCATTTTGTTTTCTGACGTTCATAGACAAGGCGACACGGGTATCGGATGTGTAGGCTAATATCTGTCCCCAAGCGGGGGCAGCCATTGGTGCCGTGATACGGCTCATGAGAAGGGACCCCCTAAATGAAGGTATGGATCGACCAAGACCTCTGCACTGGCGATGGCCTGTGCGAAGAAATTGCACCAGACGTTTTTACGCTTCTTGATGACGGACTTGCTTATGTCCGCGAAGGCGACAAAGTATTCGCAAAAGCCAAAGGCAACGCTGAAGGTGCTGAAGGCCTCGCTAATTTCGACGACAAGATGATTGATGCTGTTGTTGAATCTGCCGAGGAATGCCCCGGCGAATGCATCTTTATTGAACCCTAAGAATTCGAACCGATCCAACGCCCCACAGTAAGAAACGCTGTGTGAGCGACCATTCGATGGTCAGGGCGTACAGCCATGCCTTCAATGTGCCATGTGCGATGAAGCACTTCTAGAGTGCGCTGATCTACCCATCCCTTCCCCATTGATTCTCGAACTTGTACCGCCTGTGTGATTGAAGGCGTGTAGGCCACCAATAGCCCACCAGCTTCTAAAACATGTTGAACGCGGGGCACAACTTGCCATGGCTCGGGCAAGTCAAGCATTACCCTGTCGAATGACCCCTCCAACGTTGCCTCGTAGCTATCACCGAGTGAGACGTTGTATCTCGACAAGGCCTCTTCGCCAAGAAAAGAACGCACGTTGGCCCTTGCGCGATTCATGAAATCCTCCCGCAGCTCGAGTCCCGTAATGTGTGCTCCGTAGCGCAGCATCGTCATGGACAATGCTCCGGAACCTACGCCAGTTTCAAATACTCGTGCTCCTGGATAAATATCGCCGATCATGCACATTGGTGCTAAATCTTTGGGATAGATGACTTGAGCACCTCGGGGCATCTCGATAACAAAGTCTTCGAGTGTTGGTCGTAAAACGATGTACTTCGACCCTTTGGTGGATTCGACAGGTTGTCCGGGAAGCGTTCCGATTACCGATGTGTGGGCAACGAACCCCGCATGGCTGTGGAACTCGCCTTCTTTGTTCAATTGAATGAGATAGCGACGCTGCTTCGAGTCAATAAACAGTGCTTTTTCACCTTCAGCAAATACTCCACTCATGAAGTGTGACGTCCAGTCTTAGTAATACGAATTTCCATCGACTCATCTCGGGCTAGAACAATTCGCCGTACTGGCGTAATCGCCCGCGAAGTCAACCGTGCAAGACCGATGAATGTCACGAGTCGACTGATCAAACGAAATTTTTTGGATTGACTAACGAAGAGACGACGTCCGATAAAGCGAACAAGTGTGAGCATAAAAACTAAAACCGGCGGAATTCAACGCGAGATGCGCGACGCCGGCCTTTGCGACGACCCAAAAGGTACGCAAGAATCACAACGATTGACGCGACGGCAGAACCAATTGCAATGGCAGATTGTTTCTTGTCTGCGGCACGACCTTGAATGTCGGCTTGAAGTGCACGAAACTTTGACTCAAGATCATCGCGCGAGATGCGAGCGTTGTCAGCCATGATTAATAATCCTTTGCGAGACTGCGTCGCGAGACGCGAGAAAATGTAACAGCTACTAGAACAGCCACGACACACAACGTAATGAAATAGTGCGCAAACGACCACGAACCATCAAGGACTGTGCCGCCGAGATCTTGGCTGAGACGCAAAACGCCGAGCGCAGCAAAAACCAAAGCAAGACCGAGAGACAGAGCCGCTACTGACCCGACTGCGACCCACCGTATGGCACCTTTGAGGGGCTCGAGAGTTTCCTGACGTGCATATTGCTTCACGGTGTCAACTAGGTCGCCCACTTGGCCGACAGAACCTCTCTTGGGTCGATGAGTGATGCGGGACGTATCCATGGGGTTCACATTGTACGCCAGCTGCGTAGAGATATCCACAGGCTGATTTATGGCGTCAATTGCTCCACAGAAGGTGAGGCAGAGGCTCTGTTCAGCACGTCTGCCAATGAATACCATATGGGGCGATATGAGCTCTGATTATCTATCCCCGTCTTATTCATCAACATCGAGAAAATCACCGGATCAGAATTCGTGACGGGCAGATACCCGACAAGTGCTTTCACTCCATTGAGAGTTCCCGTCTTGCCGCGCAGTTTTCCGGCCACTGCGGTCCCATCGAATGTGTCTCGTATAGTCCCTGTTTCACCTGCAATTGCCATCAAGCCGGGCATGGACGTAGAAAACATGTGAAGCAGTGACATGAATACCTCGCAAGGAATACGTCCGTCTGATGCAAGACCTGATCCGTCGAACAATTGAACATCTTTGTCAATTTTCCATTTCATCAGCAGTTCGTGAACTGCAGTAAGTCCCGCTGCCGTTGTACCAGAGCCTCGAGATGCAAAACCGATTTCTTTCAGCAATAACTCAGCGGTGTTGTTGTCGCTACTGACCAACATCTCTTGAATGATTGCGGTAAGTGGAGCAGATTGGATGGAGGCAATTTCTGGAATACCAGACGGCAGTACGTCATGGCGCGGTATACCGCCGAATAAAACCCCCCTCGCGTTCAAGAGGCTTTGTAATTCGGTTGCGGCGGCAACTGCCGGGTCATCAGGTTTTGTTGCCTGACCAAGCACAACACCATCGTCAACTATCAGAGCGCCGAGAGGACCCGCTTCTGTGAAATGAAATTCTTGTGGCCAGACATCGATAAATCTTTTGTCGTCGTATCGCGAATCGACCCCAACTACAGAACCCGCAACACGTCGCAACCCTGATGCGACGAGAGAGTCGGCTAGTTTTTCAAGTGAAGTACCCGAGGTTGTGGGATATTTTTCGGAAGCCAAATATTCGTTACGAATGACAAGGGGGTCTCCCCCTCCGACGAAGAACAAATCTGCTGCTAATCCATCGGCGTCCACTGCGGCGTGGACTTTTGTCGAGTACCTGAATTCGGGCTTCAATACTTCTAGTGCAACAGCAGCTGTAATTAGTTTTGTAGACGAAGCTGGAATCAGTGCTTTTGTCGGGTTAAGAGAACCAAGACGAGTGCCCATCCATTCAACGGTTACACAACTCTGCGCCGGAAAGTCCGAGACGATGTTTGCAAATGCTCGAGATACTTTGCCGGTCCGAGTAACAACCGACAGTGTGTTCGGCGTTCTACGTGCTGAGAGTAGTGACACTCGAGGGAGGGTGACGACGGCGCGTTCATTTCGATGGGACACTCGTGACGCAGTGCGAGCCAATGTCACGTACAGTCCCCCGAGGACTAACAAACCAACTATCGCCAGAAGGCTGATCGTGCGAAGAGGGTTTGCAGACTGCCTCGATCGTGCGCCAAATCCACTACCTGCGCGCGACACCTGTGTGAACCGCATATCGATAGAGGTGTCCAAGTGCTACTGCAGCGCGATTACCGCTGGCGTAACACAGCCGGCCAGTTTCACGAACAGTTCGAACGCCAGAATTATTAGGGTCAGCAACTGCTAACTCTGTCGCAAGCAGAATTGGCTTTCCAGTAGCAACTGATAGATCATGAGCTGATTGGGCAAAGCGTGCATCTTGTCGCTCGTGGTACTCCACTATGCGATCAAGACCATGATCTGGATGGAATCGTCCCTCCCGCATTAATCGAGCTTGGTTGGCTTGAATCCCGAGGCCAAGGTAGATAATCGCATCGACACCTTTGTGTTCTGCGATCATTGCCATCACTTCAGGAATAGTGTCACGCGTTTCGCCTCCTGCGCAATCGATGGGATTATTTCGACTCCAGCGCGGCGGCAACTTGGTATCAATCTGAGCGAGTAAATCTTCTGGCAATGTCATTAATTGCATCGAGCCATCATTAGCAATTGCGTCGCTAGTTACAACTCCCCAGCCCCCGGCAGTCGTCAGTACGACAACATTTGGTCCAAGCGGAAGTGGTTGTGTGGCAAACGTGGCTGCCGCTTCAAATGCTTCCTCCACATTTGCGGCACGTGTGATTCCTCCGGCCTTGCATGCACCGTCGAATATCGCATCATTGGCGGCGAGTGCCCCTGTGTGACTCGCTGCTGCACGAGCTCCCTTGTCGGTTGCGCCACCCTTGATAAGAACAACTGGCTTATGTGCAGCCACCCGCGCGAGACGTTCCATCAGACCACGACCATCGCTGATGCCTTCAACATATGTCAGCGCAACTGTGGTCTCAGGGTCTGTTCCGTACCATTCAACTAAATCAGCGACACCAAGTGCTGCTGCATTTCCAGCTGACACTGCACGACTGATTCCCACGCCGGTTTGTCGCGCGTAGTTCAAGAAGCTTGAGACGAAGTTTCCGCTCTGACTAGCGACAGCAATTGTTCCTGCGGGTGGATACGGAGCAACAATCTGTGCGCACAGCTGCGCTGGTGTAGACACCACTCCCTGGCCGTTTGGTCCTGCGAGAAGTATTCCCAATTCGTCAGCGAGAGCGACCAGTTCAGCTTCAAGACGTATTCCCTCCTCGCCTGCTTCGCCATAACCAGCAGAAGTAAGAAAAGCAGCACCGATTCCCTTTCGTGCACATGCTCGAAGCAAGTCTGGATTTGCAGATGCTGGAGTACATACGAATACAAGGTCGATTGCGTTGACGGGTAATGAATCAATATCAGCGACTGTCTTTATGCCAAGAACTTCTTCTCCTTGCAAATTGGTGCCGTACACCCCGCCTGCGTAACCACTAGCCAAAATATTGTGTAGAGAAACAAATCCGAATTTTCCCGGATGTGTTGACGCACCTGCGACTAACACTCCACGTGGCTCGAAAAGAGCTCGAAATTGGGCATCCGTATACGGAGTGCGCGTGGAGACCATTGAGAGATTGCGTTTACCCATCTCAACCAAAGCATCAACGGCAACGACATCTCCGTTTTCCCGAACAATAAGCGGATTGACGTCGACCGAGATAATATCGTCGCGCTCCATGGCGACTCGGGACAGGCCAACGATCACAGAAATCAATTGGCCCCTGTTCACCGCTTGTTCTCCGCGAAAAGCTTCAAGTAGTCCCTGCATTCGCAAAGAATCAATCATGGAGGCAGCTCCCGCTTCGTCAACGGGTGCTGGACGGAACGTAACATCAGCGATTACTTCGGCCATAACGCCACCGATACCAAGCATCACTGTGGGCCCGAACTGTGGGTCCACAAGCATTCCAGCAATCAGTTCTCGCGTTCCGCTGACCATCGGGGCAACCAACAAGTGAACAACACCATCTGAAGTTGTAGCGGCTGCCAAGAGGTTTGTCGCTGCGTCGGAGACGGCTTCGGCATTATTTAGTCGTAAACGAACAAGTCCGCGTTCGGTCTTGTGGGCAATGTTGTCACCACCGAGCTTTACAACAACTGGATAACCAAGTTGATCAGCTGCTGCGACTGCTTCTGTTGGTGTACTTGTTTTCTTCTCAGGAGCAAAGGGAACGCTGTACGACGACAGCAACAACTTTGAATCGGATTCAGACAGGGTGGAAGATTGCTCAGATGACACGACTACATACGGTAGTCAGTAAAGGCTGCGAACGACGGGTGCTCGTATTGGGCACGGGTCTTTATGCCACGTGAGCAGAGAGCGCGGACGCAATTTCTGCTGGTAATTCACCAATTACCAGGTGTCCAGCGGGCAGTTCAACGAGAGTTGCCCCAGTCACTGTGGCGGCAATGTGTCGTGATTTCGAAATGTCTACCCATCGATCTTCGATGCCGCCTATTACGAGGCAAGGTGCCGTGATGCGTCCCAGGCTCTTTTCGATATCAATACGAATGTCGAGTTCAAGTTGTGCATCAGACCCAGGTTGCACCGTCGCTGCGGCTATTCCGACCACAGCTTCGAACATTGGTTCCAGAACCTCGAGACCGGCCGCTGTGTAACCGTCAGCGAGTGCATAACGCATAAACAGTTCACGGTCAATTGCAATTAAACGACGCCACAAGTCAAACGTCACTTTCATGCGCGCGTCTGATTGGGACCATCCACACAAAGAAGTAACCGTGATCACTGATTCAGGAAAGTTTGCAGCGCATTGCAACGCCGCCACAGCCCCGAGTGAATAACCGATGACGTGAAATCGTTGGTGACCTAAGTGATTCATCAACGCAACCGCATCGGCAACTACGCCATCAAGATCAATCGGTTCTGTGGGCATATCAGATTCACCAGACCCCGGGAACTCAAAAGTGACCCATTCAAGATTGGCTGAACACGCTTGTTGCACTTGCGTCCACGCGTTGGCGGCTTGAGTAGTGCCGTGAAAAGCCAGAATCGGTATTCCCGACCCTTCTGACGAGTACCCGATAGTGCGACTGTTGTTAACCCAAGATGACATGGGGCAACCGTATCGGATGTAACAACTCTGGTCTAGGCGACGAGAGCAGCGCGAAAGAACGCGACAACATGATCGCAATGGTCACGCACATTCTGAGGAGTGAGAGCTTGATCATTCAGAAGTTCGTCAATGAACGGAGCATCGGAAAAGTAGGTCAAAATTGCGCCGTACCCCGTAATGATGAGGTGTTGAGAGTTATGACGGCGAAAGTGTCCTGCGTCCATCTCGGAGGTGAAATACGCACAAGCACTATCGAATAGCGGTCGCAAGAAACCTGAAAGATCAACACCCACGTGAACACCGCTATCTAGTGCTTCTCGTCGCATGATGCGAACGTAATCGGGAGTACGTGCAAACAAATCGAATCCGGCGCGAATGACTAGTTCAGCTTTATCCCATCCTGACGCTTGCGACGCCATTGCTACCTCGAGACCTTCCAGCCACTCAGATAAAAGCATTTCGAAAACGTCGGTGTACAAAGCTTCTTTACTGGGAAAATGGTGAAGCAAACTAGGACGTCGTATACCTACCCCGGCCGCTATGTCATTGAGAGACGTTCCCTCATAGCCACGGTCAGCAAAGCAATGCAGAGCCTCGTCGAGGATCAATTCTCGGGTGGACTTAGAACTGATCTCTTCTGTTACATCGGACACCTTTGCAACTTACCGCTTATTCTGCCCTACCTACCAGTAGGTAGCCCGTTAGGGTGGAGCTATGAGTTCGATATTCTCCAGTGTCCTGACCGCCTTCCTGGTTGCAGCAGTCGTCTGTACCGCTGCTAACACGTGTACAACGGTGTATTTGCATCGGGCTCTGAGTCATCGGGCACTCACTATCAGACCATCAGTTGCGGTTGTCTTCCGCGCAGTGCTGTGGCTTTCAACCGGCATAAAGCCGAAGGAGTGGGTGGCTGTGCACAGAAAACACCACGCCTATACCGATATCGAAGGCGATCCCCACTCCCCCGTATTACTTGGATGGAAAAAAGTACAAGCTAAAAATGTCGCCTTATACAGAGCGACTGTTCTTGATCCGACCACTATTGATCGCTACGCCAAAGACTTACCTGACGACCGATGGGACAAAATCTTTTTTGGCCATAATAAAACCGGACTTCTTACGGGCATAGCAATTTTGATGATTGTGCTCGGACCATGGACCGGACTTCTGGCAGCGTTCATTCATGCAAACGTTTATTTAGCTAGCAACGCTGCGGTCAATGCCCTGGGGCATCATTTTGGCCGCAGACCGTATGACAATCGTGCCACCAATCTCCAGTGGTTAGCTTTCTTCACAATGGGAGAAGGTCTTCATAACAATCACCACGCGGCACCGTCATCCCCGCGATTGTCGCACAGATGGTTCCAGGTTGATCCAGGGTGGTGGGTCATAAAGACTCTCACTACTTTGCGGTTAGCAACGGTACGTTTCTCTGATATTCGTCTGACGGCGACGGCGAAGGCTTCGTTCAACTAAAAATCCCACTACATTTTGAACGTGTCACGCGAGATCACCTGCAGTCAATTTTTTGATGGAGACATGCTCCACGGGCCACGACGAATAGTTGTGTCCGACCAGGGGCTCGTTGAATCAATTGACGAGCATGTTGGAGATTCTGAATACTCCGTGGTGTGTCCTGGCTTCGTGGATATTCAAATGAACGGCTTTGAAAACGTTCATGTGTCAAGCGCATCTACTGAAGATCTAGTGCGACTTGACCAGTGGATGCTCGAACGAGGTACAACCAGTTGGTTGGGAACCATAGTTACGGCTCCGCTTGAAAGGATGTCTGCTTCCTTGGCTTCGCTTAACGATTCCTTTCAATCAGGTCGTGTACAAGGTTTTGCGGGAATACACGTAGAGGGTCCATTTCTCGGTGGTGCCCCAGGCGCTCACCCGGTCAAGCACATCATTGCTTGTGATCAGGATTGGATATCTCAATTAGTGCCTTCTGTTCGCCTAGTAACTGTTGCTCCCGAACAAATCGATGTCATCCCCGCAATCCTGTCATTACGTGGACGCAACATTACGGTGTCGCTCGGACACTCACGACCAACAAAAAGTCAGTTCGAGAATGCTGTCGATGCTGGCGCATCAATGGTTACTCACTTGTTCAACGGAATGAGTGGAGTTCATCATCGTGACCCAGGTCTTGCAATGTGGGCACTTATTGACGATCGAATTTCCTGCGGATTAATAGCCGATGGAGTCCATGTCCAGATAGACGCCCTAGCGCTCGCCTTCCGAGCAGCCGGCAATCGAATCTGTTTAGTGTCGGATTCGGTTTCATGGGAAACGACATCAGGGCCTCGGCCTGGAATTGAGATTCGAAATGGCGCACCACGACTCGTCGACGACACCCTCGCTGGTTCATGTACACCTTTAGGTGAATGTGTGCAGCGCGTGGTTCGTGAATGTGGTGTTTCGCTCGAGTCGGCTCTAGCGAGCGCAACTTCAATTCCCGCAGACCTAGTTGGTTTGACCGAAATGGGACGCATCCGAAACGGCCAGATGGCAGATCTTCTCGCTCTCGATACCGACCTTTCCGTTCTCAAAGCCTGGCGCCGATTACCATCATGAGGTGCCTACACAATTAAGCCCCGAACAAGACGCCCTCGCTATATCGATTATTCGAGGAATTGCGATGGATGCGCCCCTTGCCGCAAACAGCGGTCACCAAGGAACAGCGATGGCGCTTGCGCCACTCGCACACGTTCTGTACAGCCGTATTTTGAAGCACGACCCAACATCACCGGATTTCATTGATCGCGATCGTTTGATTCTTTCAAACGGTCATGCTTCAATCTTGCAATACGCAATGTTGTTTCTGTCCGGATACGGATTAGAAATTTCTGATCTCCGACTGTTTCGTCAGTGGAATTCAGCAACACCTGGTCACCCAGAAGTTGGCCATACTGCAGGCGTTGAAGTGACTACTGGGCCGCTCGGACAAGGTTTTGCAAATGCAGTTGGTATGGCGATTGCAGAATCACATCTGCGCGCAGTTCACGGAAAAGATGCCATAAATCACCATACCTACGTAATTACTGGCGATGGGTGCCTTATGGAGGGCATCAGCCATGAAGCCGCTTCACTCGCTGGCCATCTGAAACTCGACCACTTGGTTTGTATTTTTGATGACAACAAAATCACTATCGACGGCAGTACCTCGTTGTCATGCAGTGACGATGCACCAGCGCGATTCCGTGCGTACGGTTGGAATGTGATTGAAGCTGGTGAGATTGCCGATGATTGTGACGCTCTGGAGAAAGTGTTAGTGACAGCACGAGATCACGCGGGCGCACCCACCTTGGTAGTTCTTCGTTCGCATATCGGTTTTCCGTCTCCGGACCTCACAGACAAACACGAAGCGCATGGAAACCCCTTCACTGCCCCACTTGTAAGTACGACCAAAAAAGTTATGGGTATTCCAGACGAACCGTTTTATGCACCAGACACATTCGTCTCTGAATATCGGGCGTTATGTCGCGAGCGCGGGAAGGCCGTACATTCAGAATGGAAAAAGCGCACACAATCGGTGTCGCCAGCTTTAACCCCTTCTACATTTGGTGTAGCTACAAAAGAACAGATTGCTTCTGTTCTTCCTGTGTTCCCATCCGATACAAAATTGGCTACTCGCCAAGCCTTTCAAAAAGTCCTAGAGGCAACTGGTGGTGCTTTGCCATTCGTGCTCGCTGGAGCCGCAGACCTCACCGGTAATACAGGAGCAAAACTGTCAGAGACCGGTACATATTCTGCAGAGAATCGTGCTGGAAAGCAGATCTACTACGGAATCCGCGAACATGCGATGGGGGCTGCAATGGTAGGCATGGCGCTTCATGGTGGCGTGTTGCCAGTCGGTGGCACATTCTTTGTTTTTGCCGACTACATGCGCCCTGCCATTCGATTAGCAGCTCTCTCTCGTGCTCGCACAGTGTTTGTATTCAGTCACGACTCTGTTGGAGTTGGCGAAGATGGCCCTACACATCAACCAGTTGAGCAGTTGGCGTCATTGCGCGCTATTCCAGGGCTTCAGGTAATTCGTCCTGCTGATGCGAATGAAACAGCACAAGCATGGTTGATTGCAGCTACTCATGACGGGCCAACTGCACTTATTTTGTCTCGTCAGACAGTCGTTGCTCTGACTGATGGTTCAGCTGTCGCAGACGGAGCTGGTGTCATCGTGTCGACAGAAAAACCACAGGCGACCATTATCGGAACCGGAAGCGAATTATCTGTAGCGGTGGATGCGGCAAATGTGTTACGCGAGGAAGGTATAAACGTCAATGTTGTGACAATGCCATCGTGGGAACGTTTCGCTTGTCTAACGCAGGCACGTCAAGACGAGATTCTTCCGCGTTCGCTCCCCCGCATCAGTGTGGAAGCAGGGACCACCTTTGGTTGGGCCTTATATGCCACAGACAGCGTAGGTATTGACCGGTTCGGTGCGAGTGCACCAGGGAACGTTGTGATGGCGGAATTGGGAATCACTGCGACTCACGTCGCAGATGTAACCCGGAATGCGATAGCTCGATGAGCGACTCTCTGAAGAGGCTGTCGTCTGAACAGGGTCAAAGTCCGTGGCTTGATAATTTGCAACGCGGCTATCTCACCTCTGGCACTCTTGCATCATTGGTAGAACGGGGCATTCGAGGACTGACATCGAACCCCACAATCTTTCAAAAAGCAATACAGGGCAGTGCTGACTACGACGAGCAATTCACCCGTGAAATTCGTAAAGGATCCACTGCCCGTGACGCCTATTGGGAACTAGTTCTTCAAGATATTCATGGGGCGCTTGACGTGTTTGCGCCTCTGTATTCCCAATCAAGAGGTTCTGATGGTTTTGTCAGTGTCGAAGTAGATCCATCGCTCGCTCATGACACTGCTGGAACACTGTCGGCTGCTCGATTATTGCACGAACGCATTGCGCGTCCGAACGTGATGATAAAGATTCCAGCCACGCAACAGGGACTTCCAGCAATTCGAGAAATGATCGCTGAAGGAAGAAACGTAAATGTCACTTTGATCTTCAGTCTGTCGCGTTATCAAGAAGTCATGGATGCGTACATCGACGGACTTGAACAGCGAATGGCTTCAGGGTCCCCCGTATCCAATATCGCAAGCGTTGCAAGCTTTTTTATTAGTCGCGTTGATAACGAGATCGACAAGCGTCTCGACCAACTCGGTACACCTAGCGCCTTGGCGCTGCGTGGGACTGCCGCTGTCAACCAAGCTCGACTCGCCTATGCCGCATTCCAGAAGACCTTCAGTGGTCCACGTTGGGATGCTCTCGCTAAAGTTGGCGCATCTGTTCAGCGTCCATTGTGGGCGTCGACATCTACGAAGAACCCCTCATACTCCG
>Ga0209596_1001017_pt1 | contig 24840 bp, 34 predicted proteins | sample M_130807_MF_Meta_FD_187314 | JGI IMG/M metagenome (GOLD analysis project Ga0209596, IMG submission 187314) | Freshwater microbial communities from Lake Montjoie, Canada to study carbon cycling - M_130807_MF_MetaG (SPAdes) (version 2) | ecosystem: Environmental > Aquatic > Freshwater > Lake...
TGATGTTTTCCATGAGCTGTTGGTTGATATCGTTCCGAGCAACATACCAACAACAAACCCCAAACCGAAAGGGAGGATCAGAATTGGCCACGGGAAATATTTGTCACTCACGGCTTGGCCTCCTTGGATTTGTTCCACTTCTCAATCTCCATGTGCCACCCCATAAAGGCGGCAGCAGCGCATAGCGCATCCCCCGCCTCCTCCAACCGCTTGATGCGGTCTTGTAACCCACGCACAACAACCACTCCCTGCTCGATTTCGTCTGTTCCAAGCAATTCTCGGAACTCTTCGCGGAGGCTGACTCTTTGATCGGCTTGCAATCGTGCAGTGTCGCGCTCTGCAATGAGCAATCGAATGCGGTCGTGGGCATCGACCAGTTCGTGTTCTAGCTCTACAAGATAGCTCGGCATAGTTTGCTTGTTCATGTTGTCATCTCCTTATCTAGCCACTCCCTAATGATCTTATCAGTTAGATGCTGGCTCTTAATTCCTTCTTTCTTGCAATACTCTTTGAGTTTCTTGTGAGTGTCTTCTGATATTAGAATGGTTTTAGATTTCATTTTACATCCGCCGTCTTGAGTGTGATGTGGGTGGTGGCTGTCACGTTGATGGTTTTTGGTTTGGTCATTAACTTATGAATTGATAAACATACGCTTCAATTGAGCCCCTTTTTTAGTGTCTGGCAAAGAGGATATTGAATTGATTGGTGGCACAACACGCATCAAGCAACCTTTATACAGATGATCCGTGTACCCTCTAAAATGCTTTCTTACGTTTTTCCCTTTTCTGGTATGTTGCGACACTTGAGAAATAACAGATTGCAATTTATTTAGACCCGGAGGCTTTGTTCTAACTGATAACAGTGAATCAAGCATATCTTCAGTGACTGAGCATAAGATTGGTTGCGCTCCGGTTTCAAATGCAATTTCAACAGTCCAGCAGTATTCAAGGAAGCATTGAACACCAATTAGAGATGGAACAACCGATGAAAGCTTAAAGCCAGATTCAACGAATCCATCAAACGATTCATTTGATAGGTCTGAATTATGTTCGTTTAACACCTTCCAATGAATTCCGTCATTTGATACTCCAAGCAGTTCGCCAACTGTATCAGTTCCAAGCACTCCGACTTTAATTTTGCATGAATACCTAGAGTATCTTTTTCCTCTTAAAGCTTCAGCAGTTGTTTTCTTTGCATGAACAAACGTTATACCACTATCAACAATGGTCTTCCGATCATCACTTAATTGATTTATAGCAATTGCGGTGTCCAGTTTGTTGGTTAATGCGTCAAATGTTCCGTCTAAATAGTAAAAATCAACCGCTGATTTATCTATTAGCATATCAATGCAAATGGGAGGAAGTTTGCTTTTCTGGCCACGTTCTGCTGCTCTTATAATGTAGTTTTCAATTTGAGTGCTCACTTGATTTCCTTCTTTACTTTGTTCCAGTAAGCCACCGTCGCCGTCTTGCGGTCTCCAGTCGGGCCCCCATTCCAAATCCGCGCTGCTTCCTCGTTGGTCTTACCGGCAGCGTACCGGCTGAGATAAATCTCGCAAACTCGACGAGCCGCAACTCGGTTTGTCATTTGTGCGTGAGTGTAGCTGGTGCCAGCAATCCGGTTTGCGTCCACTACAACCGCTCTGTGGATCTGGAGCGCACCGATTGCCAGTCCAGCGTCTCCAACTGCTAGATCAGGGTTCCGGCAACCGCCGGTCTCCACGGTGATGAGTGCTGCGATCAAAGGTCCGAGGTTCATCGGAGACCTTTCATAAAAGCGGCTGCCTTTGCTTGGTACAACTCGTCTGCTGAGAGCAGTCGGCCAGAGTTGTCGGTGATCCCGATTAACTCCCGAGTATGGAGCCAGACCTCCCGCGCTCTTAGAGCCTCAAGGATAGAGGAGTGCTGGCTAAGTGATTTGCTGTTCTTGTCTTTGCAATGGTATCGCATGGTATTTAATGGTGTTGATGGTTTTAGTTCAAGATCTCACAAGCGGAGAGCCGCTTCTTGGCTCCCACCTCGCGGCAGGAAATGCTGTTGCCGTTGTAACGCTGGCGACTGGCTCCAGTGCGGCTCATATCAGACTTCGGAGACTCTCCGTTGATTTCCAGCACCTCGACAACCAGAGCCATTTTCTCAGAAGTCTTGGTTGCTTTGGCGGTGATGGTGACTCCACGCCAACCGGCAGGAGTAAAAACGGATGCGGTGTATTTGATTTCGATGGTCATGGTATTTGATGGTATGAGTTATGGTTTGCGCGTTGGAGAGTCGCGCCCCTCTGGGGAAATTAGACGTACTTGTTTTTGATGCAGTAGGAGACCAGATTCGCTCGGCTCCCTTCGATTACCTTTCCGGTGAACTCTCCGCTCCGGTCAATCTGGTTGATGTAGCTGACTGTCTTGCCGTCTCGGTTGATCTCTCCGATCAGATTCTCCGCTGCTGCTTCCTTCTTCTCAATCCGGTCCATGTAGCGGTCTTCGGCAGCAACTCGGCGGTTAGACTTAGCGTTTAGGAGGGCTTCTAGTTCGCAAATTTCGTTCATCGTATTTTTTAGTTTTTCTTAGGCTTCGTTGCCTTCGATGTGGATACCATAAACCCATCGTTGGGATATCGTCAACAGCAGATTACATTTTTCTTCAGATTTATTTCAGAGGCTCTAAAATCAGCGAAATGCTGAGGAAATCGCGGTGTTTCGTGCGGTGACCCCACCTGTCGCAGGATCTCCCTGCGCACCATTCCGCGATTTCTGAGAGGCTAGTCAGCCGAGATACTTACGCTGCATCCGACAGCGTTGAGCGCGTACGTTTTCGTAGCGGTGATCTCGCAGATTTGCGAGTCATCCAGCCAGATCCGTTGAGTGTCCGTGATCGCGTCCGTAACGGCTTTGATGAGGTTGTCCAAATCCGGCTTTTTGCAATGCCAGACTGGTGATTTCGGCTTCGGTACACCGTGCTTGTCCAGATGCACCTTTGGTCTCGGCAGGAAGAAGTCTAGCTGGATGCGAACAACTCCCGCTATAATTGATTCTGGAGCGTTGGCGACGGCTTGTCGCCTAACCTCTTGCTTCCAAGCCTCAGCTCCGTCTGGCGTGTAAACTCCGGCGTGACCACCGCGCACAAACGCTTTTACCCGAGGTTGCGCCTTCGGGATTCCCGCGACAAAAAAGCTAAGATTCATGTCCTGAAGGAATGATCTCGCTGATGCGTCCGGTGATCCGAGGATTAGCGTACCACCAGCCGGTGGAACTCTTATCCGCGACGGCATCGCAGTCACCGTCGAACATAATATGTGTCCCCTCGATAAGCAGATTTACCGAGTCCATATCCTCTGCGTCAAAAGATCGGAACGTGACCCGTTGAGCATACGGCTTCCCGTTGCCCAACGTGCGTTTTTCAAACTCAATCACGGCAATCAGGAACTGTTTGCCATCGTCGGTCGTGATGATCTCAGCGTCTGAGTGGAGCCGCCCAAAGCCACGCGCCCATAGATGCCTCATCGAGTAAATCCCTCCAATCGAGCGGGAGAGTAGCTTGGGGATTTCGCAATCTTCCCGTCAGACCTCCGTACAATGTGTCGATTGTCCCCAACGCGAGTTGACCGGCAGTCAGCGGGAATGCAGTCAATCTCATCGTCCGTCCAGACTTTGGACATATTAGATCGGTGGATCTCGCAAAACGCTGCGTCCACTTGATGCGGTGAGAATCCAGCGGCTAGAGCGGCTCCGTACACCACATAGAGAAGGTCGCCAACAGCGTCGAGGTACTCTTTCGGGTTGGTTGCTTCAGCGAGTTCTTGAGCCTCCTCGTCGATGAGACGATACCGGAGGTTTTGAGTCACCGGATCTGGGAGGATGGGACGCTGCGGAACAAGTTGCTGGTACGTTTTCATAAACTCGCGAACGAGTTCCATTGGATGGGTTTGATTCATTTGATTCGGGTCAATGTGGGCTGTCCGGTTTTGCTTTCAGTGCAACCGTCGAGGAGCGCGGCTAGTTTGGATTCTAACTCGCGGCCTTTGGTCTGGGTTGCGAGTTTGACTGCGTCTTTGAGCTTGGTCTTGTTAATCGTGATCGCAGAGCTTAGTTGCTCGTAGGTTCCAAGTTCCAAGAATCGAGACGCAACTATTTCAGGAGTCGTAATAGACTCGCGGACAGATCCGTCTTTAAGCGTCCATCCTTCGATAGTTTCTCCCTCGCCTAAACGCCGTCGAGCTTCAGACTTACAAGCTTCGATCACTGCCTCCGCTTGAGCCGCTCTGTCGAGGAATTGCGCCAGATGGATGGATGTTAGGGTCGCAGCAATCGCGTCCGGCGTGATGCCTTCTGGAGCGTTTGAGAGCGGTCCCGTAACCGCCAGTTCCCGCGCTTCGGAGCAGTACGGTTTGCCTTTGCAGTACTTGCAAGCGGACTCAGATGGAGTGCGCGGTTGGTCCGGTTGCATGATCGCGGCCATCAGCGACTGCGACTCGCGTACCGCAGCCATCAAGTCTCCCAACTCGTAAGATGCAACGCTTGGAGGTCCAGCTAGAGGTTGGACGATTGCAACCGTGATTTCTTCCAGCGTGAATCCAAAAGACTCATGCAGGAGCGCAACCAAACACCGCAACTGGAGGTTTTCCGCTGCGTTCTCGACGGTCCCGCGACCGGACTTGTAGTCGATGATAAGAGCGCGGCCCCCCTCGACGTAAACAACGTCAGGTTTACCAGACCAGAGTCGCTTGTCTTCTTCGCCAAGACCGTAGTTCTGGAGGCTCCACAGCCGCTTCTCGCGGAAGACTTGCGGCTCCTCGGTGGAGGTCGCAAACACTTGTTTGACTAACTCCAGTTCCTGCTCGCGGCATCGATCAATAATGTAGGTCTCGTCTGTCGTTAGATTCTCAACCGGCTCCAGCCCCAGAGCGGCGTGGATGCGGTTTCCGGTCGCAGCGTCTCCGCTAGACTCAGTCTCTGCAATTACCTTCTCCAGTTGCCAACTACCGAGACAAGCAGCGTAGCGGCTTGCTGCGGACGCGCTCGGGAGACCATCGCGCTCATCAGTCATTGGACTTCCCTTCGTGCAAGATTGCTTCGGTGGGTTGGACCGTAGCGGTAGGAATCGGGTTATTCTCGGGCTGGTACTCGTTGGGCTGGATCTCGACTTTAGGCTCCAACTTGCTCCTAAAAATTGGGCGCGACGGTGTGACGTTGACTTGCACTGAAGGAACAGCCTCCTCGTCGTCCACGATCCCGCTGAAGCCAAACGCTACGCGAGCGCATTGAATTAACGCTTTATGTCGAAGCATCCTGCGAGGGTTGACCTTCCACGGCTCGCTGTTCCGGTTGCACTCCGAAAAGTATTCGGTGACTTCCACCGGATGAGACCGCTCTTTATGGTGGATCGTAGCGGTTACGCTAAACGGCTTGCCGTCTTTGTCCTCGGTCTTGAACTCGATGCCGTCAAACTGCGGATGCGAGTTCATCATTTTGATCCAGCCATCGACGCTGACCACTGGCTGAATGCCGCCGTTTCGAGCGGGAAAAGCGTAGATTTCGCGCGTAAACGGGTTCAAGCCGTACTGGTTAGCAACCACCACAAACGAGAGCATCTCCTCGTTCGTTGCTTTGGGCATCAAAGTCGAGCGAAGAGTCTCCAAAAGCTTGGCTGGCTCAACGCTAAATTTGCTCGCCATTACGGCCAGCGCGGACTGTTTCTGACTTGGTATTAGTTCGTTTTTCATAGGTCTTCGGCCTTCCACCTTTCCTGCCATTTTGGCGAGAAGCAGAGGCTTTTGCCGTTGATTTGGACCCACCTAACTCCCTCGCTAGATCGCGGAGGCTTGCGGCAAAAATGCAGTTGCAGGAGGGACATTTCATCGACAGGGAGACGGATAACCCAACGGTGGGTTTGTGTCAAGCGACATCCAGATCAACCAGTCGAATGGTCCGGTAGAGATCACCGTTAGTTACGTCAACGTAGCTGGCTCCAACGACCGTCTCGCCAAATCCGTAAGATCGCTTTGGAATCCAAGCGGTTGCCGGTGTAATTATTCCACCAAATGCGTCAACCACTTGATTTGTGCAATCAAAATTGAAGGACTTAAAACCTTTAGAACTGCAATAAGTTGCAATGTCAATTTGAGTTACAATATAGTAATATTCCATTACCAAAGGATCATTATCAAATATCTTTTTGGCTTGGATTCCATTGGCAATCAAAGAGTCATACTGTTCTGGGGTGATAAAGAAAGACGGGCCAAATTGTGTGTCTAAGACTGTTGTGGTTGTGTCCTTTGGCATGAAGATCCCCAATCTAGATCCCTGCAAAAGCCCCGAAGCACCAAAACTATAGATTGGACACCATTCCTCACCGTGACCCATCGGAACTGCTCTATTCCATCCAGCAACGTGAGCCTCTAACAAGTTCCAAAGGAAAGCGGATTTTGGAATCTTATGATAGAACTGACCGATTCCATCGTAATCATTAGCGTTAGCTGTTGAGCTATAAGGAAGATCAAAATAGGTAGATGATGTCCACCTAATGTCTGCAATATAAGCTTGCTCGGTTGTTGTAACAGAAATCTGAGTGTACCAAGGAGCCAAGCAAGCCATTGCAGCGTTGTTTTGATCTTTAAAGACATCATCAGCAACACCAGTGCTTTGAACCGTCTTATTTGGTTGCCCAAGTATTCTTACAGAAGCATCAACACCTCCTTTGCCTCCCCACTTATTGACCCAGAAATCAGATCCAAATACATTGGTTACTGCTGGAACAAGCGGATCTGTGGTAAATACTCGCTCCAGATTGTAATCGTATACGCTGCTCGAAAATCCCCAAGGTCCACCAGAAGGAACGTAAGCGCAATTGACTGCCGGATAATAGCTCGCTCCTCCAATTGCTGTTCCAATCTGTGGGAAAACGTAACCGTACATACCGCTGTAATTGCTCGGTTGAGCGATTATGTAGGTTTTCTTTGCGTATATATATGGGCCGTTAGTCCATCCAGCAGCAGTACTAAATCCTTTTGATCTCCAATCTGTCCGCAACTCAATTACATTTGCGGTTCGTTCATAATTTGGTAAATCGCTAAAAGCGTTTGCATCATAGTTTTCTAGTCCACGAGCCGTCGATACTGATGCTTGCAATCCAAGAGAAGTGAGCTTGATAATTCCAACCTTTTCTTCAGAGATATCAGCTACATCGTCATAATTGTTAAGAAATCCCTCTTCAACTGCAATACGTCTTCGGAGATCACGCATTGTCTCCATCCACGTTGGGACGTTTCCAGCTAGCCATTGAGTTGCTGCGTTAGGTGAAGCTACATTCTGCGTGTAATAATATTCGGGATAAGCAATTGAAATATATGTTGTTGTTGGATTTATCTGCCAATACGGATCAGATGCTCCAAAGAACACGTTGCAATCAATAGGGTAGATCCTAATAATTGCATTTGGTCTTTTGCTGGTCATTACCAATATGTCACCAGAAATCTGAACATTGATTCCAACTCTATTAAGTTGTTCTAAAAACAGTGTCGTGCCAGTAAAAAACCTAATGTAATCTTCAAACACTTCTCCGGTTAGACTGCTGTAAATCTGAACTCTAGCGCGTCCCCAAGTGAAGATTGCATCACCAATTTTAGTGTTAGCATCGGTTGGGTCTGCGTATTCTGGATACAATGCGCGAAGGTCATACATGTATCGAGCATCCACCCAAGCACCCATTGCTCGCATCCACTGGAGAGCAATGAATGGATTGGCAATGTTGTTGGCTTTAGCAGATCGCTCTATACAAACAGATAGCGATTCTGGTTGTCCGTACATTGGCGGACCACCGGCAAAATAGGGAACGTCTCCGCTGAAGTATGGGAAGAAATAGACGCATGGAGTCTTATCTCTCCACGTTGTTGCCCAAGAGCCGTCAGCGCGTCTCCTGAATGATCTACAGCCCATTGCAGGGATTGTCTTGCGTTCTGCTGATCCGTCTGGCAATTGGAGTAAGACTATCGCGTCTCGACTTCCGCAGTTGTGAACTCTCCAGCAATCAAACCGCTGGTATGAATTGAGAATCTTAAAGGTTGTAACACCTTCAAGCCTAATCTCAGCAACAGCAATCTTATGCTTGTGAATTCTACCCGGAGGCAAAGATGGAATAGAACTAACAGAAGAAAAGTAAGACCTAACGTAAGAAAGATAACCGGAATTCCAATCATCCCATCCTAAATGGATATCGTATTCAATACCATCAACAGTTCTTTTGTGTAACTCAAAAGACTTTTGAATTGCCGCTATGTTGCAATTGTTGGAATTGAATGTAGTAACGTATTTATCAACATAAACCTGACCTCCTCCTTTGTCTTGATACTTTGTTTCTAGGAAAGAAAGCTCATGTTCAATTTGAGTTTGAGTTGGAGTGCTTCCAAAGACATAAAAGCTTGTGTCTGGATCTCTGGAATAATCGTATGTAACACCAAAAGGTATTTTTTGACCAAGCCCAACAACATACGGAGTCTTACCGTCTAAAGTTCTAGCGCACTTATTGTCGAAACGAGAGTACAGATCATTGAGATTACTGGCACTCCACATTCGATCTTTGCGATCAATTGCCAATGGCATATCAGTAAAACCAAGATTCCTCCGAGGTTGTCATTGTGACGGTCTTGCCCATTTGCTTTATCTTCAACGTTGTACCATTTGGAGTCTGTTCAATCGCTTGATCAGGTCCGGCAACAAGCTGGATCTTGCGGACTACATCGATCAACTGATTGATTGCGCGAGCGTGTTCTGCTTTGATACCACGCTCCGCAACCTTAGATGGTAGGGTGACAGCCATTAGATTTCGCAGTATTGAGCGAAAACTTTAACGCTTGATCCGCTGGTTACTGCTTTCAGATACAGGTTAGCATCAACTCGCGGAATAAGCATAAACTCACCAGCAGGAATTTGAAACTGGTAAGGAGTCGAAACTCCAACATAGACTCCATATTGGAGATCTAAGTTCTTGATCAATACTTTGTATGGCAAAGAAAGATCAGCAGCGATCTCAAGCAATTCATCAGCGGCAGAACCAATATCTTGGGTATTTTGTCCCATATCAGTTCCGGTCATGTTTACAGTTGCGCTGAACGTTTGTGAGTTGATTGAAGCACCATTTTTGGATGCGTACAACCTAGCGGACATTTCTATTTCGTTTGACATAAGACAAACGCTTAGATTTCACAGAACGTCGATTGGATAGTCACACTGCTGGTATCAGCTTTGAGATACAGCGTAGCACTAACGTAAGGCATCAGTAGAGTTTCACCAGCGGGAATGCGCATTGTGTAAGTGCCAGATACAAAGCCAAGCTCGACAAAGTTGGTGTTGTCTAGATTGGCAATCAATAGCTTGTACGGACTGTTTACATCAACTGGAACGCTTAAAGCTTCAACGGTGGTGCCAATCAATTGAGTTTGTGAACCCATATCGACTCCCGCCATTGTCGCACTTTTGGTGTAAGTTACGCTCGGAAGATACGCTCCACCTTTGGAAGCGTACAAGCGAGCCGTCATTTGAATTTCGTCGGCCATGTTATGTTAGGTTAGTGAATTAGGGTTTACGTTGTAAGGATATGCAAAAAGATCCCAAGCTGCAAATGTCCAAGTCTCATTGCGCTCAACTTGGTTGGTCTTGATTGTCAGTGAGGTTGAATCGTTTGTTTTCAGCCAAGCCCAAGCGGTTCCATTTGGAGTAAGATTTGGATTAGATGGAGGTCTTGGCATTACGGTTCTGACTGATGTCGGAAATCCATTTAGGTTTGCAATATTTGGACCATCGTAGATAGCCGATATAATCGGAGGAGTTGCCGGAAGTCCGTTTAGAGCGGAGTAAGACGATATGCGAGTCAGTGAACAGCGTGATGTTTGAAAGCTAGTTTGACCGCGAGCAAACTTTTTGATCAATTCATAAGCCAACGGAAATTGACTTTGCGGCATCGGCAGCTTGACGTTTTTTGGATCATCTCCAGAAGCTTTAACTGCGGAATAGTATTCTTCCTCTGAAATATACTTTTTGGCCTCTTCTCTTACTTGCGGTAATTCAAATAAAGAAGCATCAACATATTCAGTTCGAAACTCGTAACGCTGTGAAGGTTCCTCCTCTGTCGGATTGACTATTCTGGTTGGATTGTTGGGATCAAGAATAAGTCCACCAAACGTTACTGTTGCTTGAGAATATGGTCCATCTTCAGTGATTTCATACTTACCACCAGCCCTAACCCAAGCACTAGAAGCATCTCGCAACGCATCTTTGCTTCCGCGATACTTATATGTTATGTATCTTCCAGTTCCGTCTCCGCTATTGTACTGGCGAGAAACTTCTGTATAAGCAAGACCGAATAAAGGGCTATAAAAAACAGGTTGCGAAAGTGAAGGCGCAACATTAACCGGAGTTAATATGCTAGTTTTAATCGTAGCCATATTAGTCTTCTGTGTTACTTGCTGTCTTGCTTGTGTTTTTTACAATCATCTTCAATTGAAGAGTTTGTTCTATAGCTTGTCTAATAGCATTATCTTGTGCTCCCTGAAATCCACTAAATCCACCAATGCGAGCAAGTGCATCTTGGGAACCGCCAAGCGAAAACCTGTCTCCTTTAACTTTTTCAAATTCAGGTGTTCCTATAGGAGGAGGATTTACCGGATTTGCGATTTTTGCTTGTCTATCTTCAGCCATTTTTTGTTGCACTATTCGTGACAACACATCATCTGGCTTTTTGCTGTCGTATATAGCTTTAACAGCTTTGTTTGTTCTTTCTAATTTATCAGTAAAACTTTTAAGAGGTTTTGTTACGCTATCAATAGCAGAAGCTGTTCCTGTAATTCCAGCGGCAATAGCGGGAGCGGAAAGTGCTTTTACAATACGAAGCTGTTCATCTAAAAGAGTATTAGCTTTTGCTAATACATCAATGTCAGATCTAGAAATTAAAGTTCTTTCTGATGTAGTGTTGTAATCAGCAAGAGCAGAAGCAGCAGATTTAAGTTTTAGACCATAAATATCAATCATTGCAGCAGTTGTTTCTGCTGATTTTCCTGATTTTCTGTGAGCTTCTGCGGCTTTTACAGCACCATCAATAGTGGTCAATTGTGTGTTATTTAATTGATCTGTTGTAAAGCCTAAAGCTTGAAGCGTTTTGAGAGCATCTTGATCTCCAGATGTTGCTTTAAGCCTAACTTGTTCAAACTTTGCAAGAACAGAACCAAACTTATCAAAAGTTACTCCAGTTTCTCCGGCTAATATTTGGAGTCTTTGAATCTCATCAGTGCTTAAGTTGAGTTGTTCTGACAAATCCTGAATTCTATCTGCTGACTCAATTACGTTTTTTGTAAATGCAGCAATCGCTGCAACTGAAAGAGCGGCTCCAAGCTTGCTAGCAACCGCTCCTTTAAAAGTGGTTCCAAATTTTTCACCTAATCCCTGAGCGCGTTTGATCCCCATCTCAAATTGAGTGGAATCAATCCCAAGCTTTACCAACATTGATAGAATACCCATATTAGTTATCTTGTTGGTTTTGCCATATTGTTTCGCTTTGGTCGTCCCACAACTGAACCTGACCCATCATCTCTGCGTGAGCTAGAATCAACCTTTCTGCGTCACCAAGAGGCATCCTGACGGCATCGTCTGGTCCAATCCCGATATTGAGACAACCGACAAGCACTCGTTCAGTCCACGGCATTGCAGGACGCTTAGATTTAGTTCCAGCTTCCACTAGTACCTCGGGAGCGGTGGATTGCTCTTTGAGCCACAACTGGAACTTGTCAGACTCAACCATCAGATTCATCCGCTGAATCCGTTTTGACCACAGCCGGAGGAATAGATCCCTCCAAATGGATTTAATTGACTTAATGGACTCCAGCGGAGGCTGTGAGCAAACAAGCACAGCCTCCGCTAGATCATTGGAGCTAATCTCGCCACCTAGAACGTAAGGGGATCGCAGTCTTTGCAGCAATATCGCGTGACCCACGGTGTATGGGACAAGTCGAACCCCTAGCACCACTGGTGCTGGAGGTCCGCTCTCTGCGAGTATCTTTGCAAGTTCTGACACAATTACAGAGTGATCGCTGCGGTAGCTCCGTTGATACCAGCGTATTTTACGCAAGGGAGGCTCAACATAGCCTTTCCAGACTGCGTAAACTTAACGCTTCCACCTCCAATGTAGATCCAATCGCCATTGATAGAGTCGCTTCCCGTAGGGGGAGTTCCAGCGGTAAATGCGTCTCCGATAGATACCGCATCCGCCAGCGTGACGTTTACCCGTCCGTTGCCATTGGGAATTGCCGCAGCAAGTTTAGCGTTCGCTGATGTTGATCCACTTGGAATAATGTTAAAAGTTGCGGACAAACGATCCCCCGCACTCACATTTGCAATTACTTCGCCAGATGAGTTTTTGATCTGTTCGGTGTCGCATTCATGCGTAATATCCATACTCTCAAGAGTCGCAATTCCAGCGACCAAAGGGAGAAGGTTTGCGGAATCGTAGACTTTGACGGTAGCTTTAGTCCCGAATACTAGGGCTAGACCTTTTGATGTTGCCATTTTTGTGGGTTGTTAAATCGTGTTTGCTGCTGCGAAAATTGTCATGGATCGCGAAAAAGTTCTAGCTCTTTCGCTGATGTCGTTGATCCCAAAGTCAACTGGAACCGCGAATTGCGCGTTAAAGCCTCCCGATGGATCGGTGTCGAGTGCGTCTAACTCCGCAATGTTCCCGTCAACGTAGAGGTATTGCAGGAGATTCTCAAAGATTTGAACAACCGCCAGAGCTTGAGCTTCCGAGGTATCGTCTGCGGATAACTGAAGCGTAGCGGTTATGTCTATCTCGCAAGTGCGTTCGGTAGGATGCACCGGAACCGCAGTCGATGCGCGGACAACAATGCGCGGAAAGCTCGGCATCTGGTCCTCTAAGTCTGGATCTGCAAACGCACCGTGACCGTAGCTGGTGAGACAAGTTGGAGTCCCAAGCGGAGACGCTGACCAATCTTCAGCGGCCAACCAGTCAACTAGAGCGCGTTCTGTGCGTAGGGCTACAGCGTTCATGTAACTGTGATTCCTTTAGATTCAGACCCATCAAAAGCGGCTTGTAGTGCTGCGGCAATGTGGTTTTCAAGCTCACGGGCTTCGTCGTTGTAGGCTTGTTGCATCGCTTTGCTGTAGATTCCTTCAACGGTTCCAACCTGATTGTCAGCCAATCCAATGTTCATGCGGACATGGCTGGATGGATTGAATCCGGCTTTGGCGTTGAAAGCGTAGGCGGAAGATCCTCGATGCATCGCTACATTCTCCTGCGGCAAACCGTATTGATTGGCGAGATTGATCAACGCTTGGTTTCCAGCTACGGACTTAACACCAGCAGATCCCTTCTTTGCGCGTCGAGTTCCGCCAAATTGTTGGAAGGATGGCGACAGCTTTTTGATGGCTTTAGTCACGCATGACTTGAGGTATCCAACAGAACCAGCAGCGCGTCTGCGGAGCTTTCCCGCAGCGTCACGCATATCTTGACCGTAGAGACCGGGTTTTCCAGCCTTCGCGTTTTTAGCTTGAGCGATTAAGTGGACCACTCGTAGCTGTCGAGATTTACCAACTCTCTTGCCGGTCTTCTTGTCAAAGCGATCCGCTCCAACTGGTCTGTTGAAGTAGTCCAGAATCTTGTTACGAGCCGCTTGTGGAGACTTTGGAGGCAACAAGCAGTACAACCGCAGCATCAAGAAAAACGTGCGAGCGTTGACCGCATCAGCAAGAGATCGCTTGGTCTTGGGAAGGTATTCCTTCCACGCAGCGTCAAACCTCGACGTATCAACTGTAACGGTTGGAGTCATTTGGTTTTAGAGCCAAGTTCAAGAGCGTAGTAAGCTCCAGAGCCATCACGTTTGGCGGACATAATCCGCATCTGTCGGCCATCGTAGGTTAAAAGCCTTCCCACTACCGGCAGCATCTTACCAAAAGTCAAAAGCAAGCGGTCTGTATTCTCTTGGAGAAGAAAGTTTCCACTCTCCTGCAAGAGTCGATCACCGTTAGAACCAACATCACAAGACCAGACCGCAGCGTCAACGGTTACCAGTGTTGAGTCAGCTAACCGCCAGTCGGAGAACTTAACCAGCACTCGCGCTTGAACGTTATCTTGAAACCCACCGGAGATAACCGAGTTAGCATCAGTAATTGCAGCGGGTAGACAGCGCACCAGCACTCCCTGCCAAAGAAACGACGGGTTTCCCATCGCGCTCTGTAGCACAGACATCCCCAACTGGAGACTAGTGGCTATTAGGTTCACGAAGTGAAATAGGTGCCAGTAACAATAATTCGTGAGGTTGCTTGTAGGTGATCAGCAAGACTAGTTGCGTCTCCATTCTCAAAATGCGAAAGCTCGCAATAGCTAGTGCCATTGATAGCTCTAGCGATCACAGCGGTCTTGGCTTGATTGGTCCCGTTATCAAGCCAGACAGAAAACGCTGCTTCGTACAATACCGGATCAGGGAGAGTCAATCGAAGGTTGCCGCTAGCACTACCAGTAACGGAATTGATCGTCAGATCAACAGTAAACGTGCTAACAAAGCCAATTGAAGTATGTCGAGCAACGTTAGTAGTAAAAGCAAACGTGCGACCACCACCGGAATCTGTCAGCAGAGGAACCCACGCTGTTGGAGAAACCAACGGAAGTGCAGCATACAACTCCGTAAAGTTGTCATTCGCTTTGATCCAACTCCCGCGCAACGTATCGCCGTTGTTGTCGTTTGCGGTTGATCCAACATTGATAACTTGTTGTGACATATCAGTCTTTAGGCAATGCGTACCAACCTTCGGGAAGCGTTATGCGGTTGCTGGAGCGAACAGAAACACCGTCTGCTCCTTTGACCCATACGCGAGCTTTAACGCTCTCAGCAAGCCTTACCGGCTCACCGTGAGGCACCATAACCACGCGAGACCCACAGCCGCAACTAGCGATTAGAGTCAGCAATACGATCCAGCAACTTCTTTTTGAGGTCTGGGTCTCGTTTTGCGTCTTCAACGGTAGGCGGAGTTTGAACAAAACCAGTCAACCACTTGAGCAGAGCGGTTACGATCTGTTCGATGAAATTCACTCGGGCTTTTTGTCGGCGTCTTTTGCGGCAATGAGACCAAAACCAATGGTCACAGCAGCAATAGTCGCAGCAAGATCAATGTTGGTCGTAGGATCACCATCGAACAGAGATTTCAAAGCACCGCCAACGGCAACCATGATTGCGCCAACACCGGCGAGAGTAGTTTTCCAGTTCATTTTTTGAAGGTTTTATAGAGACCGATTGATGCTGCGATGAACGCTAAAACAGCGGCTCCAAGCTGGAACCACTGAGTTAGCTGAGGGATGAAAGAAACCGCACCAGCAGCGGCAGCGGTCGCTAGAGAGATCCCAACTCCGCTGCTGTTGTTAGTGTCGGTTTGCATTACTCAGTAGGCTGTGCAGCTTCAACCACCGGATTCGCCGCTTTGTAAGCCGCGACAACCGCCGGAGTCCACAACGCATTGGCAATCGAGACAACCTCGGTCGGCTGTCCTTCCAGCGAGTCACCGGGATTCAGCGTATATTGCGAGGTAATCTCAGAACCCACAATCGAACCGCTGTTGTCGTAATCAACGCCGGTCGTCACGAACAGCGAGTTGTTCTGATTGCACTGCACTGCGACGATATTGACTGGTACGATCATTGGATGGTGGGGCTAGGGGTTTGAGCGGCGGCGCAGGCTGCGACAGCGGCAGGAGTCCAGACAGCGTTGGCTATCGCGACAACCTGCTCAGGCTGACCCGTAAGGTCTGAGCCGGGAGCGAGACAGTAGCGGCGGAAGGTGGAGGCTTTAACAACCTCGCCATCGACGATCTGATCAGACAGGCGGACTTGGAGCGTCGTGTTAGGAAGAACCTCGCAAAGCGAGAAAATGGTGCGTTCTGTTAGCATAGGATTAGGCGACTTGGTAGGTGACTGTAGTTCTTAAAAACCTAGTTATTCCAGCGTTATGTGTTACATCTCCAAAAATCGCATTCGAATTACTAGAATATAAACTTATAGAAGAACCACTTTGTGCAATCTCTCCGAATGGACTTCCTGTAAATGTTGCCATCGAATAAAAACTAACAGGACAAATTGCTAGTACATTTGAGTTATTTGCAAATGGTAAACCAGTGACTCCAATAAGACCTGAAGCTCCAGTTGTAATTACATTTTCAAACCCAATCTGAACAGTTACAATGCGACCAACCTTTGTGTAACGTCCGGTCGAAGTGACAGGGATGGTTGGGTTAGTAGTACCGCCAGTCAAAGTCGCTGTAAACGTCCCCTCCTCGTAATCGGCCAGTAGCTCGGAGGTCATCGTTCCGCTGCCGCTTGTAGTCGCGGAGAAGTCGATGCCTTTGCCGGAGGTGCCAATAATGACGTTGCCGTTGGTAAGAGTCGCATTCGTACCAACTACGAGGGTCGTACCTACCGTAGCTGCTCCAGTAACACCTACCGAAGCGAGTGTAGAAGCACCCGTCACACCCAGCGTCGTCCCCACCGTAGCCGCGCCGGTGATGGCGGCGGAGCCAGCGGTAACGAGTCCGGTGACGCTGAACGCTCCGGTCGCGGTTGGCGAGGATGAAAGAAGGTTGTTAAGCGTTACCTTCTTGGTCGTGCCAGTAGCAGCCATCGACGTATCAGAAACATCGACGATGACCAGCGGATCAACAGCCGGATCGGTTGAAGTGCTAATCGACGCAAGTGCTGTAATCTTAGAATCTGCCATAGGTCAAAAAGTTAATCTGTAACGAGTGAGAAAATGATTTTGGAACTGCCGTCTTCTTGGAGAACAAATGACACGCCATCCTCTTGGATCATATCTCGACGGATAAACGGATGCACAATTTGCACCGCATCGTCAGATGTTGATAGGTTGAGCGATAGCGCGAGAGTCATTTTAGGCTCTGGCTAGATAAGCGATAACTGTTCCGCTGGTTAGAGTAAACGCAGAGATGCGTCCCACTATGGTAAAGCCAGCAGGGATGGTTGTGCCAGTCCACGTTCCGCTGATTCCAGTGCCAGTGATGGAAGTAAATACTGCACCGGAGACAATTTGGATAGCAGTGTATCCCGAGGTCTGAGCGGCGGTGCTGGTGACCAGAGCAAATCCCTGATGACCCATTGAATCTTGAACTGCAATATCGGTTTGAACTCCGGCCATAAAATTGTTTTTCGGTTAAAGGGAGGGTCACTAGCGTATCCAGTGACCCTCCCAGTTTTGATTTGTTAACCCTTACGGATCTTCGGTGCTAAGGCTCCTTGTACCCACAAGATGAGCTTGCCTCCTTCGGGGACAGAAACAGTGTTGAAATTGGTGCGCTGGAGAGTCGCATCAATTTCGGGACCAGCCAGCAATTTAGTCTTGCCGGTCTTGTCCACTGCTATGGTGGTTGCAATACGCATATCCTAAATGATTAAGCGGTGATCAGAACCTCAGCTTGCGTAGTATCCGCAGCAGCCGCACCAAACATGATATCATACGATGCCATATGAGCGCGGGTAGAGCGGGAATACCAGACAGAGAGCAACACAGACAGACCATTGCTTAACTCAACAGTGCGCTGCTCAACGAACTCACCGGCAATCATTCCAACCGGCAAGCCGCTCGCAATCGCGATAGCGTCCTGACCGCAAACGAATCCAGCAGTGTTGGCGATGGCTCCAGTGTAGTCGTTCTGCTCAAGAATATTCGCAAATCCGAAATAGCCGTTATTCAACGGACCATAACGCGAGTCAGGGAACGGATTAGTTCCAGCGGCAGCAGTCAACTGACCGGAGAACATCAAACGAGCCAAGTGTCCACCGTCCAGCAGCAGCAACTTCTGGCGGTAATTCTTAGCCAAAGCCAAGATCGCGGGAAGATCGCTAGAATCAAAGTTGGCAGCAGTACCAATGACAGTACCAGCACCAAACAGCGCGGCAGTCATCTGAGCGGTGACCTTCTTGCTAATACCAAGAGCAAAGATCTCAGCGGAACCCTGAGCCAAGTCACTGATAGCAAAACCCTGATTCAACTCCTGCTGAGTGACGGTAAAACTCTTGGTGATCTGATTAACAGTCACCGAGGTAGCAGCCAGCGTGGACTGGTTAGCAGCACCATCTTCAAAGTTGGTAGCGTTATCAACAGTCGCATCACCAGTGGTGAACTTTTTGACCTGAACGGTAGCGCGGGGACGCAAGTTATCCAAGCCAACGTTGCGCGTAAAGCCAGCGATCATCGCGAGCTTAGTGGTAGCAACAGTGATAACCGCATCAGCGAGATAATCGACAACCAAGCCAGCCGCGAACGTGTTGGCGTTCTGAGGAGCGATCATTGCGGACTGACGCAGCAACTCACCATGATTCTCAATGAGGAAACTCTTACGCTCTGCACCAGCGCGGAGAGACTTATGCTTCTCCAGCAGCGGGTTGCCCAAGTTCTGAATCACGGGACGAACCGGATCAGGAGCGGGAGCGGCGGTGTTTGATTTCATCGAAGCCTCCAACGAGGTGAGCTTCGCAAGAATCGCGGACAGATCAACGGGAGCGGCAGGAGCAGCCGCAGCCGTCACAGTAGTAGCAGTATCGGACATATTTGTGTCGGGTTGTTGTGTTGGTTGCGGCGTGGAGTCCACGCCAGAATCGTTGATGGTTTTTTCGCCATCAGTCGAAAGTGTTTTGTCTGTATTGGTATCAGACGGCTCTTCTAGTTGAGCAAAAAGAGCGGAGAACCAATCGCGGCCAGCAGCACCTCCCCAGAGGTTTGCCGCTACATCCGCATGAGTATTTGGTTCTGCTTCTAGGAAACGCTCGTTGCGTCCCCACCAAGCGTTGGCTTTGCGGATCTTGTTTTCTGTTGGAGCCTCTCCTGCCACAAGCGATTTAGCATCGGTGACAGTTGCTGGTTCAAGACCGTCACCAGCGAGACCTTCCTCGTATTGCTCTAACCCACGGCGTAGGTTGTTTTTGACAGTCTCGGGAGCCGTCTTGGTGACAGCGCGAGGATGCCATTTTGCGGCCATCGCAAGCTGTTTGATGGGTTTGTCAACCAAGCCAAAAGCCAGAGCTTCAGCGGTAGTAAACCAAGTCTCCGCTTTCATCGCAGCGCGGATAGACTCAGCGGAGCGTCCAGTCTTTTTAGCATACACTCCAACCAACACTTCAGCGTGTTGATCCAAAGCTTCAGCCATTTTCCGCATATCCTCGGAAGTACCAGAAGCCATCCCTGACGGGTCGTGGATCATCATCAGAGCGGCGTCAGCCATCTCGACGCGATCACCGGCAAGAGCGATAATGGAAGCGATAGAAGCCGCAATGCCAACGACGCGAGTGGTGACCGGAGCTTTGCGACCGCGCAACTGGTTGTAGATCGACAAACCATCCCAGACGTTGCCGCCGGGGCTGTTGATCTCGACGAGCAGCGGACCATTGCCAATCTCGTTGAGTACATCGGAAAACTGTTTTGCAGATAGACCGCTTCCACCGTACCAGTCTTCGCCAATCTGGTCGAAGATCTGAACGGTAGCAGGATCACCGGCAGCGTTTGCCGGTGCGTAGTAAAGCCAATCTGACTTCTTTATAAAACTCATTCGGTTTTCTTGGCTTTTGGTTTCCGAGTCTTTTTGACGGTAGCGGTAATCTCTTCCTGCTCTACAACAACAGGTTGCGACCCACCTTCTGACGGAGCGACTGGGGAAGGAGATTCAGAAGGATCGCCTTCAATGTCAATAGCAGTTGCAACACTAGTTGCGGGACGCTCTTTCTGAATCACCGAAATCTCAGATACATCGACTCCGTATTTCACAGCAAGTTGACGTACAAACAAAGCTTGTTGAGCTTTTGACTCTAAAGCAGAACGCCAATCAAGACCACGCGCACCATAGACCTCGTCAAAGGTAACAACTCCCGCTTCCAGTTCTGCTAATTGAGCCGCAGAATTACGGCCAACGTCAACATTCGGGGAGCGCGGAGCGGTGATTGATACTTCGTACCAATCCGAGGGAGCGTCATTGAGCGTAGGATCGTTCTTGATCGCGTACTCCATCGCGTACTCGTAAATACGACGAGCCGCTGATGCCATAACTTGATGGCGAGACTTGAACCAAACAGCGGACATATCTAGCGCACCGCGATAAACGGTCCCCTGCATTGATTCTGGGTAAACCAGAACGTAAGGGATGCCAACACCAGCGCAGACTTTCTCGGTCAGTTGTCGCCAGTACTCGCGCATATTGACACCGGGACGCTCGGTCGCAAACTGCTCAAAACTGTCACCGTTTTTCATTACCTTAACGCCAGATCCAAAGACCTGTTCGTAGTAATTCTCGGCAGTGTTTACACTTGCTCCAGCAGTACCAGCGCGGAGGTTGCTCGCTTGGACTTCGCCAGCGTCAGTCTTAACAATCTGAGCGACAGAAGCACCTAACTTACAAGCCTCCATCTCCAGCTTTTGTAGATCATCGAGATCGTGTAGATCGTTGATGACAGCGGAGACAAACGGAAGACCTCTAAGCTGGCCGGGACGATTCGGCTCGTAGATATGTACAACCGAGTCAGAAGGAATAGAGCGAACATCAGTCAGGTTACCCTGAGTTTTTTCCGCTCCGATAAAATACGATATCGCCCGTCCAGTTCTTGGATCAAACCGGATACCGTCAAACACGGTCTCGTCTGCTTGCATCCCTGCCGGAGTCGCAATGGATTGAGCTTCGATTAACTGCAATCGAGGTTTGCCGGTCTCTCCTTTGGTCAACAACAAGAACGATTCGCCATCGTAGAACCAGCCGCGAGCAGCTTGTCCCATTAAAGTGCTAAAAGATTGACGAGAACCGATATCGGGATAACGGCTCCAGACATCAAACCACTTCTTCGCTTTAAGATTCCAAGCGGAGTCGCTGGAGGCTGGTTGAACCGAGAAGCTAGAGCCAACGGTGTAAGACTCAAACAGGTCTCCGAGTCTGTTTAAAACAGCGTTGTTTTGCTCAAAAAAGCGAGACTTGCGAACGATGGCTTGACGAGTCGAACTGGTAACATCAAACCGCGCGGAAGTGTAAGATGTATCGAGATACGAACGACGCAGCGAGTTACCGGCTCCCTCGTATTTGTTAACGGGAGCGGGAAACAGCTTGTTTGCTATGTTTTGAAGGAATCCCATTAGCTCATTCGGGTTGTGGCTTCACGCCGAAACTGCGTGAAATCCGCATAATAGCGAGTCGTTGAAACCAAAACGGCAGACAACATCTTGTTGTAAATCTGGAGATCGGTGGGACTAGGGATCGCATCTCCAGCGAGGAGCGTTACAGCGTAATCGTAATCGGTTAGCAGAGACTCCCACATTTGCAGCATCTCGATTGGAGCAGCGGTCCCCTTACCGGGTTCAGCGAACTCAACGGAAACGTCAGAGCTAGAAGTACTGCGGACCACATTCCCGCTCTCCATCGAGTTAGCGGAAACAGTCAGCTTTGCCGTTAAAGCCTCAAGCAATGTCAAAGCAGCTTTGCTCGCGTATGTGGTACGCAAGTAACTCCGTTTTGTTGCTACTGTGTATGTGAACACTTGCGCGGACTATCAACAGACCGCGAAGTTTGTCAACCACTAGAATTTTCGGAGGTACTGGAAGTTAGATCTCCCCACAACATAACCATCGCTAACTGCATGATTTCACAGTCATGCAAATGGTCCGGCCAACGAGTGTTTCGCTTGTACCACAGATGTTTTATCCTACCGGAGCGGTTAGCTGTTGGTCGCAAAATGTGACTGTCCAGATGCTTCCAGTAGGTATCAGAATCGCTTGCAAAGGCTCCCTCAACGTCTAGTGGAGTGGGTAGGCTACAGACAGTCCATTGATGCGTCTCGGTCCCTTTACGGAGCCGCTGGAGTACCTCCCGCATATGCTCGGTATCAAACACAAGCAACGGTTGTACAGCGTCAGTCCGCATCGAGGTTGACGTTGTAATTCCAAAAGGATGAATCGAGCCTGTCTTAGATGTAAATCTAGCTCCGGTCTCGCGTCCTTTCATCGGCAACCAGCCGATTAACATTGGCTTTCTAAGACCTCCCTCTGGTGGGTAACGCAGACCGCAGGGATAGTTTATCGGGCTTGCGCTACTCTGCGAGAACTCCGCACAAGCATCATACACCGCTTGCGTGTTATAGCCGGAATCAACACCGACATCCATATCGTGGACGTTGTATTGTAACTGTACCCTACGGAGAGCGGCAAAATCATCAGCGTGACCGGCTCCAACAAGTCGAGAGTTACCTTTGCTCCATTCTCGGCAGACCCACCACAAGAACGGCGCCGCAGCTTGTACGTCAGCGGTCAGGTAGCGTCTAGCTTCAGGGATTCCAGCGTCAGAGACAATCTCGACTCGGTCTTGTTGAGTCTCCTGATTTTCCCACGGTTCCGCCAACATTCCGTTGATGAATCCCTGCAATCCCATCATCGAGGATTTTGCTTCAAGGAACGCGACGGCAAGATTTCCCCAAGTACATTTGCGGTCTGGGGAGTAAAGAGAGGAGAGGTGGTAAGACCTTACGCTCGGGAGGCTGGCTTTATTCTCTGAAATCCATTTGCCGTGGCGTAACCCTGCAACCTTTTGGCTGTCGCTTATCTTTCCCTGACAGAGTTGGCAGACGTAATGGGCGGTAGTACGGATGCGTTGCCAGTCGGGTCTTCCGTCTTCCAGTTTCTCGTTTTCCCAAGTGACTTGTCGCCACTCTAGTTTGATATGCTCGCGGCAGTATGGGCAGGGAATGTAATACCTCCGCTGATCTCCTCGCAAGTAACGCTGCCAGATTCGTCCCTCCGAAGTTGTCGGAGTGGAGGTAAAGAAGGCTTTAGAGCTACTAAACGCTTTGAGTCGCTGCTCGGCAAGATCCAGAGCGTCGGCTTCTTTTGCCGTAGCATCAGCAAACTTGTCCACCTCATCTGCAACCAAGATTCTGACGGGACGAGAGGCTAAATTTGCCGGTGAGTTGCTCCCCACAAACGTCAAAGTACAGCGGTCAAACTGCTGCTCTAGATTGGTGATTTGATCTTTGTCTGTCGGGAACCGCGCGACCATAGCCGGTGAGTCTTCCAGCATAGGAAGCCAGCGCGACTTGGAGAAAGAGCGCGCTAAATTCTCGGAAGGCATCAGCCACAACGCAGGAGACGGCTCTACGTCGATGGACCAAGCCAGACCAGCCATTAGCGTCGTCGTTTTGCTGGTCTGAGATCCCCAACACAACGTCACCTCGGAGACCGCCGGATCTTTCCAGCACTCTAACGGTTCCCTGCAATATGGTCTAACCGCCGTGGAGAATGGACCGGGATGCTCGGTCTGCCGCTGGCTGAGTGTAAGATTAGACTCTGCCCACTCGACAACAGATTGCCGTGGAGTCGGTCGCCATAGTTGTCGGCGGAACTCTAGGATTTCAAGCTCTAGGTCTGTCATCAGAAAAGCTCCTCTGTAATCTGTCCACTCTTGATCTGGTAGTGAGCGGCTCCACTCATATCGATCAGAGCTACCTTCTCGGATCGTCCGTTAACCGTTTTCTCGGTGACTTGATGGTTAGCCGCCCACGATGCGCTGCGGTTGAAGATCTCCTGCATCATTACCAAGTCATCGTCGTGAAGGTGGAGGATTCCAAAGAACGGAAGCTTAGTATGTCGAGAGACCTCAAGAGCGGCTTGGAGCTTTGACCAAGAGATCATCCAGCGGTTGCCAAAGGTGGTCTTCAATTTTATCAGACCGTAGTTCCGAGTTTTAACCTCATAGCTTGCGGAAATAATCCCTTTGGCTGGATCGTAGATAAAACCATCAATGCGCGACGGTTCATCGTTGGAGATTCCAAGAAACTCAAATCCAGTCTGTCGCTCGATAGCTTTGATCGCGATTCTGTTTTGCCGCAGCGATTCGATACCGGATGGCTTCTGGCAGTTTAAGATTTCCACGGGTCCGTTTGATGAAGAGTTTTGAGACAGACTTCTTGGACCCAACGCTCTAGCTCGCGCTCGGCGTGTTCAGGGTCATGCGGAGCAATGCGACCGGATAACTGTTTTGGCATAGACTTCAGAAGTTGGGACACTGCTCCATCGTGTTCCTGCATTGCCTTCTTAACCCACGCGCCGGATACCAGCGTTCTCTCCTTCTCGGATTGAGCCAGTACGTCATCGCGGGAGGAGATTAGGTTTTTTGCTGCGGTAGCGTGGACCGAAACCATTCTGCCAGCATCGAGGGACCGAGACTGCAACGCTTCGACTGCTAGATCATAAGCGGCTCGCTCGATTTTCTTCTGTCGCTCATACGCTCCCTGCGGGGAGTCTTCTGTCGCAAGTGCAGCGTTGATAGCGGCAGATGCTTCTGGAGGTCTGTACGGTCCCCCTGCGAGTTCTGGTGATGGTTGCTGCTGGATCGCAGTCATTCGCTGGAGCGTCGACGGTCTGCCGCCAATCCCTTTGCGCGACCCTCTCCAAGCGTCTGCTTCCTCGGGGGAGGTCAGCGGCATCCCTGCTGCGGTGAGTTGCGAGACTCTTCCTTTGGTTAAACCGCTGTGCTTAACGTAGTCGGTTTGGTTCATCGCAATTGGATCGGCAAGTTCTCAGGCTTCATCTTGACCAGTTCTTCAAGACCTCGCGTGACAGTTTTGTAAACCGATTTCTTGGGATCGGGAGCATAGAACATCGCCACTTGGTCGATAGTGAACGATCCGCTTTTGATGCGGCTCAAGTGCCACTTCAAAGTTGAGTGACCAATGTTGAGGAGTAGGTAGTCTGTGGATAGTGACATAGGGTTTGTACTACAATAGCAAGTTCGCTCGCGCAAGATGATCGGTCCCGCGCGATCACC
>Ga0209596_1001018_pt1 | contig 24812 bp, 21 predicted proteins | sample M_130807_MF_Meta_FD_187314 | JGI IMG/M metagenome (GOLD analysis project Ga0209596, IMG submission 187314) | Freshwater microbial communities from Lake Montjoie, Canada to study carbon cycling - M_130807_MF_MetaG (SPAdes) (version 2) | ecosystem: Environmental > Aquatic > Freshwater > Lake...
TTTTCTACACTTTTTTTTTGCCTCATCCTTTGTTTTTATTGCTTGATCACTTTCCTTTTAGCTCCTATGGTGCATTCATTTTATTGATGCCAATCAACACCTCTGTTTTTCTTCATTTTCAATAAAAGATAATTTTAAAATGGTAAACAAATGTTTCACTATTTTGTTTGACTATAAGATTATTATATCAAATAAAAATTAAAATGTTACATACTCTAAAAACGACTCAAATTTTAAAAAGTGACATGGATACCGTTTGGGAGTTCATGAGTTCTCCAAAGAATCTTGCGCGTATAACGCCCGATTACATGGGGTTTCAGATACTTTCAGATGAAGAAGATTTAAAGGAAATGTACTCGGGGCAACTAATTGAGTATTATGTTACTCCTGTAATGGGTATTAAAATGCACTGGGTTACCGAAATCACGCATGTGCAAGACAAACATTATTTTGTAGATGAACAACGCTTTGGTCCTTATGCTTTGTGGCATCACAAGCATTTTTTGAAAGAAGTGCCCGAGGGCATTGAGATGACAGATATTATTCATTATAAAATTCCCTTTGGATTTATTGGTAGAATAGCCAACACGTTGTTCATTAAAAAGAAAGTGAAAGAAATCTTTGATCACAGATATTCAATTTTAGAAGAACTTTTTAATCATGGAAAATAACGATATAAATTTCTGTTACTACAGCGGATTGCCTTCTCCTATGGCTTATCAAGAGATCTCAGAGGGGGAGAAAGAATTAAGTCTGTTGGAAGTAGATCGTGTTATTGAAATGGCTTGGGAAGACCGAACGCCTTTTGAAGCAATTGAATATCAATTTGGGTTGAAAGAATCGGATGTAAAAGCATTGATGAAAAGTAATTTAACTTTTAAAAGCTATACACTATGGCGAAATCGTGTTCAAAGCTGTAATACCAAGCATGTACTAAAACGAAACAACCATATAAACAGGTTTAAAAGTAATTTGCAGCGCATTATTACTGGTAATAAAATTTCTAAACGATGAGTGATACGACAAAAACTTATTTATTTGCTGGTGCTTCAAGCGTTATTGCTCTTGAAACGGCTAAACTCCTTCAGCTAAAAGGGGCAAAGATTATTGGTTTAAGTACAAAAATAATCGAAGGTACCTATGATGCCTTTTTTCAGGTTGAAAAATATGATTTCAATAAATTTCCTGCTATAAATGAAACGATAGATGGTCTTGTCTATTTTCCGGGCACCATTAATCTAAAACCATTTGCTAGACTTACATCAGCCGATTTTTTAGCTGATCTCGAGATCAATGCATTGGGCGCTGCTGCCTTTGTTCAAGCCTATTTAACTAATTTAAAGAACTCGGAAAATGCTTCTGTCGTATTTATTAGCTCAGTTGCAGCGGGTATAGGCATGCCCTTTCATTCATCAGTTTCCTTATCAAAAGGAGCAATTGAAGGATTAACAAAGGCGCTAGCCGCCGAGCTCGCGCCACGCATTCGTGTAAATTGTGTAGCACCTTCACTCGTGAATACTCCATTAGCCACTAAATTTATTAATACTCCAGAGAAAGTTGAATTGATGGAAAAGAAAAATCCGCTTCGTAAAGTAGGCGCAGCAAAAGATGTTGCACATGCCATCACTTTTTTATTGTCGGAAGAATCGGCTTGGGTAAGCGGACAAGTGTTTGCTGTTGATGGGGGAATGAGCACCTTAAAAAATACATAAAAATGATTTCTACACATTTAACCTTCGATGATCTGATGCAATGGGAACATCGAAAACGAGCTAATTTTGTTAATGCTATTGGCGGTTTTAAAAGCGTATGTTTGATAGGAACAAAAAATAAAGCAAGACAAACTAATCTGGCCATTTTTAATTCGATTGTGCATATCGGTGCAAACCCTCCTTTAATCGGATTCTTCATAAGACCCGATTCTGTTGAGCGTCACACTTTGGAAAATATTGTTGAAACAGGTTTTTATACCATCAACCATATTCATCCAAACATATATGTTCAAGCACATCAAACATCTGCTAGATATCCTCGAAATGTATCAGAATTTACGAAGGCAAATTTAACGGAGGAATATTTGAATGATTTTTTTGCTCCATTCGTTCAAGAATCAACTTTAAAAATAGGCGTTAAGTTTAAAGAAAAAATAGATATTTCTCTCAATGGCACATGCCTATTAATAGGTGAAATAAAAAGCGCTCATATCCCCAGAGAGAGTTTAACAGATGATGGTTTTATTGATCTCGAAGCATCAGGTACAATTACCTGTAGTGGATTAGATTCCTATCATACTACCCACAAACTCGCCAGGTTATCCTATGCAAAACCGGATCAATGGCCCTCTCATATCTAAAAAGGTTATGCAATAAGTTAAAGTGCTTTTTCTTTCCATTCATTTTTAACTTTTGAAACTTTAAAAGAAACTAATGAATGATAATTTTGAAACTAGCAACGGTAAATTAGAACACGTGGATGATGTTTTCCTAATCGCTGAGCATGGTTCTTTATTTTATCAGCTTGTTGATTGTTGAGGTTATAAATGCTGATTTTGAGACCGAATTCATTATTCCCAAGTCTTCTACCAAAGTAGTTTCTTCATTTAAAAAAGTTAATAAATTTTCGATCTTATTCTTTTCAAATAAAGAGGTAAATAATTCATCTGCAGGAATTCTATTTCGATTCATAACATCCAGCAGAACTCGATCAAATAACTTAAACTTGGAATTCCTGGAATATGAATTTAATTTTTTGTTTTGCTCTAATTGATGTATGATTTTGGAAACATGTTTTTGAATGAAGTAGAAAGTGTATCCAGTACTTGGTTTACTGCTGCCTCCCGCTATCCCTATGTTTATTACTTTGTCTCCATATGGATTTGTGAATTCACTTTCCATCATAGGTATCGTACCCGATTCAGTTTCAAGAAGACTATAATCTTGAATTTTTAATTTATTTGTAATGTATTCTTTTAACTTTTGATCATACGCCTCTTCTTTTAATGCGGTAGGCGAAAATCCGGTGTATTCAATTAATGCTTTATTTTTAGAGAACGGAAGGATATAGAAAAATCTGCAATCGTTGTGTTGTTCTGTTCTGAAATCCATAAATACAGGACATCTTTCATCGAACAGTTCTTCTTTTGTTTCTATGAGGAAGCCTTTGAAATGCTGAACAAAATTTACATGTTTAGCTTTAGTATTTGGATTTCTGAAAGCGCTATTGAAAATATAATTTGATTGGTATAGGCAGTTTTCCGTTTTTAAGAATCCCTTTGATTGTTCTGTTCCTATTTCTTTGATCGTATCCGTAATGATATCAAATCGACTATCGTTTTTGATTTCATTTAGGCAGTAGTTGTAAAAATCCAGACCTCTGATCATTACATACGTATATGGTTTTAAGAGAATTTTTTTTTGGTAGGTAGTGCTTTTGAATTCAAATTGATTCCATTTTTTGAAAATAATTTCTTCAAACCAGGTATGGTTTTCCTTCGTCCAGAAACACCACGTACGGTCATTTTTATTTTTAAGATCTTTATCAATTAACAAGATTTTTTCAAACTTTACACTTGACCTTTTTAATTGCATCGCCAAGGAAAGACCTGCTGCTCCTGTTCCTGCAATTATAAAGTCGTATGTTTTTGTCTTGTTTGTCAAGGATGATTTTATTTTTGTGTTGCTTTTAGTTTACGAGCTTCTCCAAAATATTTTGGATGAATAAAAAGCATTCCGAAACTCTCCCCGTCTTCTTTTCCGATATGTTTGTGATGCATTTTGTGCGCTCTTCTTAAAGCAAGCACATAAAGGTTAGTCGATTTTGTTAGAATTTTGAATCGTTGATGAATGATTATATCATGAACAAAAAAATAGGCTAGGCCATATAGGGCAATTCCAAAACCAACCCAGGTATACCACTTGTAATTGTTCATCATCCCGAACATAATACAAAGCCAGCTTGGAACAGCATAGACTAGAAAAAAGACATCATTTCTCTCGAACCAACTTTTGTGGTCTTTTTTGTGGTGATCGGCATGAAAATACCACATCAGTCCATGCATGATGAATTTATGATTGGCCCATGCAGAAAACTCTGTAAGAACAAATGTGAATAGTACAATCCCTAAATTTATTAAATGTTGATTTTCCATGGGATTAAATTAATGTGTATATCGTTCCAAAAAAAAGTATTTGTAAGGTCAAAACAATAATGGCTGCTTTGTAGTTCCCATTTTTTAGGGCGTTTGAAAACAGTAAGCTGGTACAAAATGAGATAAAGAACCACGCCAAATAATTTTGAACACCCGCTTTACCACCGCTAAAATACCAGAAATCTAATTTCCCAGCAAGTTGTTCCATGATGAAGTCGACACCTGTAACAACTGTTGCGCAAATGAAGGCTGAATAATATTTTTTATCCGTAATACGTTGCGCAACTATTGACCCAGAACTTATTAGTAGTGCCCAATTTACAGCTATAATAAGAGGTACATTCATTAGTTTTATTCCCAATATATTTCCATAATAATATGCTCCGAATAGATATCCGGTTTTAACTCCCACCGCTTCAACCATAAATCCTATCAAGGAAATGATACAAAATGCAATGTAAAATTTCTTTTCTTTAAGTGGTTGGTTGAGAAGGAATACGACAGACGTTAGTAGTAATGAATAGGGCGTTAGTGGCATGAAAAAGTTAGGTTTCATAACAAAGCCAATTGCTCCTGAAACGTAAACAAGAATTAAAAAATACAATCCTGATATTTTTATTCGTTCCATTTTAGTATTCTCTTTTTGAGATCAATTCACTAGTAATTTTTGCGCTTAACAAACATAAAGGAATTCCTCCGCCGGGATGCACACTTCCTCCAACAAAATATAAACTTTTTATTTTGCTACTGAAATTAGCATGCCTTAAGAATGCGGAAAATTTGTTGTTGCTGGAATTCCCGTAAAGTGAACCACCATATGACGATGTTTGTTGCTCAATTGAAATGGGATCTAAGGTTTGCTCTTCAATAATAAAGTCTTGAATTTTTGTTTTTAGTATCCTGTTGATTTTCGTTATTACATTTTTTCGGATAGTATCTTTATAAGGGATCTCTGCGTTTTCATTGTGTGGAACATTCACCATGACAAACCAGTTTTCGGATCCTTCTGGAGCGTCCTCTTTACAATGCTTTGACGTAATATTTATATATATGGTGGGGTCATCGTATGGCGCGTCTTTACCGAATAAGATCTCAAATTCTTTTTTGTAGTTATCACTGAATAAGATATTATGTAATCCGAGTTCTTTAAATTCTTTTTTTATTCCCCAGTAAAATACGTAGGCGCTACTTGATTTTTCTTGATTCAAAAGTTTTTTAGGATAATACTTCTGTGGTAATAGCTTTTTATAGACGGTATGAATGTCTGCATCGCTAATGACTACATCGCAAAAATAGTTTGTGCCATTACTTTTTATACCAATTGCTTTTTCATTTTTAAGTAGAATTGTTTCTACTTGTTCATTAAATCTGAATTGAACGCCAGTGTTTTCGCAAAGTTTTACCAGGTGCTCCGTAATTTGGTGCATTCCTTTTTCAGGAATATATGCACCTTGACCAAATTCCAAATGAGGAATGATGTTTAATAGTGCAGGTGCCTTGTATGGGTCTGACCCATTGTAGGTAGCGTATCGGTTAAATAGCTGTATTGTTTTTTGATTCTTAAATGTTTTGGAATTTTGTTGGTGCATTGTTCTGAAAATTCCGAGTTGAGGTAACTTAAAAATTCCTTTTAATGTTTTGGTGTTGATGAAATTTTTTATGAGATGTAGTGATTGATGCAAGAATAAGTCAGCTGTCGACTCGAAGTAAAATTTACTTTTTTTCAAATGCTTAACAACTGCAGATTCCTCTTCATTCAAATGAATACTTACTTCTTTTGCAAAAGCATTAATGTCCGCGAAAGCTTTTAAATTTGTTCCATCTTCGTAAAAGTAATGCGTAATGGTTTCCAGTTTTTTATATTTGAATTCAGTTTCGATGGGTGATAATTTCGATAATTCAGTTATCAGTTCAGGCATGGTGAGAAGCGAAGGTCCTTTATCAAAACGGAATTCGCCAAGATGCATTTCACTCAATTTGCCTCCTGGATAGTTGTTTTTTTCAAAAATAGTCACTTCATAGCCTTTAGAAGCTAAACGAATGGCACAACTTAAACCACCAATTCCGGAGCCTATTATATTTACTTTTTGTCTGATTTGAATGTATTTACTGTTAAACAAAAGTCTAACTTTTTTGTTTATATTTGGTAGAAACTATGAATAAAAATAAAATAGCAATAATTGGAGCTGGCTTTAGTGGTATTTCAGCAGCTTGTTATCTAGCAAAAAGTGGGCACGAAGTGACTGTTTTTGAAAAACATGAAACACTTGGTGGTCGCTGTAGAAGCTATACAGAAGATGGTTTTGTATTCGATATGGGACCAAGTTGGTATTGGATGCCCGATGTTTTTGAAAAATTCTTCGCTGATTTTGGAAAAAAGGTATCTGATTTTTACGAGTTGATAAGATTATCCCCCAGTTATAGAGTTTTTTTTGGTGATGATCATTTTGATATTCCAGCTTCTATAGAAGAGTTGTATGTGTTGTTCGAGAAATATGAGCCGGGTAGTAGCGCAAATCTATCTAAATTTTTAAAAGAAGCAGCGTATAAATACAAGGTAGGAATTCATGAATTGGTTTACAAGCCGGGAGTAAATATCTCTGAATTGATGGATGCTCGCTTGATATTAGGTATTTTTAGATTAGATGTTTTGAAAAGCATGAGCAGCCATATCCGAAAGCTGTTTAAGAATGAAAAATTAATCCAACTGCTTGAATTTCCTGTTTTGTTTTTGGGTGCTTTGCCTGAAAATACTCCTGCTTTGTATAGTTTAATGAATTATGCCGATCTGGTGCTGGGAACGTGGTATCCCAAAGGAGGAATGTTTAAAATCATAGAAGGGATGCATCGGTTGGCTTTAGAGCTGGGTGTGAAATTTGAAATGGGTACAGATATTAATTCCATTCAGGTTGAAAATAAAATTGCAAATAGTATTTCTGCTCAAAAAAAGTATACTGATTTTGATGCCTTGATATCATCTGCTGATTATCATTTTACAGAGCAGAAGTTGCTCTCTGCTGAGAATCGGCAATACAGTGAAAAATATTGGGAGTCAAGAAAAATGGCACCTAGTTGTTTGATTTATTACATAGGTGTAAAAGGTAAAATAGATAATATATTGCATCATAATTTGTTTTTCGATGAAGACTTCGGCAAACATGCTCAAGAAATTTATACAACACCACAATGGCCCGAGAAGCCACTTTTTTATGTTTGTTGTCCAAGTAAAACCGATGATTCAGTTGCACCTGAGGGGCATGAGAATCTTTTTATATTAATTCCAGTAGCTCCTGGAATATCAGATACTCAGGAGATCAGGGATCGTTATTTTGAGTTGGTTTGCAACCGTATTGAAAACAAAACCGGTTACAAGTTCAAACAGAATATGGTGCATTATAAAAGTTATGCTCCTAGCAATTTTATTAATGATTACAATGCTTTTAAAGGAAATGCGTATGGATTGGCAAATACACTGAGCCAAACAGCACACTTAAAGCCTAGTATCAAGAGTAAAAAGGTTAAGAATCTTTTTTATACTGGTCAATTGACTGTTCCAGGGCCGGGTGTTCCGCCTTCATTAATTTCTGGAAAGCTGGTTTCAGAACAAATTTTAAACTTTTTTAAAAGTTAATTGTGTAATATCTTTACTAAGAAATAAAATAAAAAAGTAGTATGAAATCAATATTTGACTCCGTCAGTAAAAAAACCAGTAAAATGGTTACCGGTCAATATAGCACTTCCTTTAGTCTAGGAATTCATTTTTTAAGCAGAGATTTCCATGAGCCCATTCATGGTATTTATGGTTTCGTGCGTTTTGCTGATGAAATTGTGGATTCGTTTCATGATTATAATAAAAAAGAATTGTTGGCTGAATTCAGAAGAGATACTTTTTTAAGTATAGAGCGAGGAATTAGTTTAAATCCGATATTGAATAGTTTTCAGAAGGTTGTCAATACCTATAAAATTGAGCGTGAATTAATAGATACATTTTTGGATAGTATGGAAATGGATCTAGAAAAGAAGGAGTATAGCGATGAAGGATATAAGAAATATATTTTAGGAAGTGCAGAAGTTGTTGGTTTGATGTGCTTGCGTGTTTTTATGGAAGGTGATGATACGTTTTATTATGAGTTGAAACCATATGCAATGGGTCTAGGTTCTGCCTTTCAGAAGATAAATTTTTTAAGGGATCTGAATGCAGATTATTTGGGCATGGGACGCATCTATTTTCCTAAAGTAAATGTTTTAGAATTAAATGAGGAAACGAAGTTGGAGATTGAAAAAGATATAGAAGCAGATTTTGATTTGGGTTTCTCAGGAATAAAAAAGCTCCCTAAAAAAGCGCGATTGGGAGTTTATGTTGCGTATATATATTACCGATCACTTTTCAATAAGATAAAAAAAATAGAGGCAGAACAGCTACTTGCAGAGCGAATTCGCATTGCAAATTCTCATAAATTGGTTCTTCTTGCCGGAAGTTATGTTAGAAACAGCTTAAATATTTTGTAATGATAAAGCTAGTTTTTTTTTTAACATTTCTTATTTCAAACAATGAAGATTTGAAAATTATTCGTGAGCATTTTACGCTCCTTAATAAATCAGAAGCATCTGTTTTGATTATTAAAAATATCACTGAACATTCTGTCACGCTTCCTGTTTCTCTCAAAAAGGCTTATTCAGCTATTGCTGAAATGGCTTCTGCTCAATATGAAATTAATCCAATAAATAAATTGGCTTCTTTTAATTCTGGGAAAATACTGCTTGAGAATGCTATTAAATTAGATTCCTTAAATATTGAATTGCGCTATTTGAGAATGTGTATTCAAGACAATGCTCCTTTTTTTCTTGGATACAATAAGAATTTAAAAGCGGATACAAATTATCTGATCAGCAATTTAAAATCAATTAAACGATCTGATGTAGATTTATATGCAAGGATTTATTCTTATTTGTTGATTCATTTTAATTTAAACGCTCAGGAAAAAAAAATGCTTCATGAATAAAGGACTGGTGGTATTAGTTGATGAGTTTGATAAAGAAACAGGAGTTATTGATAAATTAGAAGCTCATGAAAAAGGTTTGCTACATCGCGCTTTTTCTGTTCTAATTTTCAATGATAAAAATGAGCTACTTCTACAAAAAAGAGCATCTTGTAAATACCATAGTGCAGGATTGTGGTCGAATACTTGTTGTTCACATCCTGCACCTGGAGAATCTACTATAGATGCTGCAAACAGAAGGTTGTTTGAAGAAATGGGCTTAAGTACCTTGTTGTTTCATAAGCATAGTTTTATATATAAAACAAAATTTGATAACAACCTTACTGAGCATGAGTTAGATCATGTCTACTTTGGTTATAGTAATGCAGAACCTATTCTTGATTTAAATGAAGCAGAAACATTTAAATGGATTTCTATTGATAAATTAAATGATCTCATAAGAATTAATCCAGATGAATTTACATCGTGGTTTAAAATTATCATGTCCGAATTATTCAAATAGAATCTCCGCTTTGTTTTTTTGTAAAACTAGTTCTCCTTCATAATTTAGTTTATTTCGCTTGTATGTGAGCTTTATCACGCGCAATACGATAGTTTGCGGATATTTCTATTTTATACTTTCATTTCTATAGTAACTATCATCGCCCCTTGTGATTCAAATCACGCATGTTTTTGACTCAAGTCATTATTAACCAGATGCCCCTGTAATAGCTTTGTTCCGTAAAGGTGGAAAAGTGATTAATTGTTTATTTATTTATTAATTAATGCCATTAAACATAATCTTTCCGAAAATGGCTATTTAAAAATTCTACTCAATGAAAACGGAATGGTAATAGAAAATAGTGGAGTTTCAAGTAAGATAGATAAAGAAAATGTTTTTGAAAAATTCAAACGATACACAACCATCGAAGATTCTATAGGTCTTGGCTTATCAATCATAAAAAAGGTTTTGGATTCGTTAAAATGGACCATTGCATATGAGTATAAAAATGGGGCTCATATCTTTGAAATTAATTGGCCAAAATAAAAATGTCTTTCTGATTCTTTTTTATTAGGAGATAGATAATAGTAAAATTTGATTTTTTTAAAGAACTTTGTATCACTTTATATTTTCCATATGAAAAAATTATTTTTTGCAGTTTTAATAGTATTTACATTCTCGCTTTCAACATGTACGAGCGATTTGTATAACCCAGATATTTGTTTTCAGGAAAATGTATTGCCCATTTTTGTCTCGAAATGCAGTATGGCTGGGTGCCACAATTCCTCCAATCATGAGGCGCATTATGATCTTACAAATTATGATGGAATTATGAAAGGGATTGTTCCTAAACATCCTTTGCAAAGTGAATTGTATAATTCTATGAGGGGCCCCAACGCTTCCATGCCGCCATTGAATTACCCTCAATTAACTGGTAAAGAACTTTCATACATTAAGATATGGATAAAAATGGGCGCAAAAAATTCTTCCAATTGTTCTGGTTGCGATACAACACAATTTGCATTTAACAGTAGAGTAAAACCTATTATTGATACGTGGTGTGTTGGTTGTCATAATGCCGGTAGTGCGGGTGGAGGTTATGATTTGTCTTCTTATACTGGAATTGTTACGTCAATCACAGATGGCAGATTGTTGGGTACACTTCAACAAACTGCAGGGTTTTCTCCTATGCCGAAAAACACCAGTGCCCTTTCTTCTTGCGACTTAACAGCCGTTGAAAAATGGATTGCAGCTGGATATCCTAATAATTGATCTGATTTCTATTCCTTCCTATTCTCATTTCCTTTTTCATTCAAGCCTTCGAAATTTGATTGATTATGGAAAACTGCTACCTTTGACATTATCTTGGTTCATTTTTATGATCTAAATTTTGAAGAATTCATTTTAATAAAGCTCGAATGGAATTTACTGCAAAACAAATAGCTGGATTACTGAACGGAACAGTTGACGGAGACGAAAATGTTTCTGTTTCCAATTTATCTAAGATAGAGGAAGGCAAAGCCGGAACATTGTCTTTTCTTTCTAACCCTATCTATACAAATTTTGTTTATGAAACCGATGCATCAATTGTTATCGTAAATAATTCATTTGTTTCGGAAAAACCAAGAAAATCAACTTGTACACTTATTCGTGTAGAAGATGCTTACGGAAGTTTTGCTAAGTTGCTGGAAATGTATTATCAGACACAACAAAATAAAACAGGCATCGAGCAGCCAAGTTTTATTTCCCCTTCAGCGAAATATGGGGAAAATTGTTATGTAGCAGCTTTTGCTTATATCAGCGATCATGTGAAGATTGGAAATAACGTTAAAATATATCCCCACGTTTTTATTGGTGAAAACACTACAATAGGTGATAATACAGTTCTGTTTTCAGGCGTAAAAGTCTATCACGATTGTATCATCGGAAAAGATTGTACCGTGCACGCTAGCACTGTAATTGGTAGTGATGGTTTTGGTTTCGCTCCTAATTCAGAAAATAATTATAAGAAAGTTCCTCAAGTAGGAAATGTCATCATAGAGGACCATGTTGAAATTGGATCGAATACATCTATCGACAGAGCAACAATGGGATCAACCATAATTAGAAAAGGTGCCAAATTGGATAACCTTATTCAGATAGCGCACAATGTTGAAATTGGTGAGAATACAGTATTGGCAGGCGGAGCATTTGTTGCCGGCTCAAGCAAAATTGGAAAAAATGTGATGATGGGAGGACAGGCAGGAGTTGTTGGTCATGTGAAAGTAGCCGATGGTGTTAAGATTGCTGGGCAATCAGGTGTAGGATCAACTATTGAAAAAGAAAATGAAATTGTTCAAGGTTCTCCAGCATTTCCTATTGGTGATTATAAACGAAGTTATGTTCTCTTCAGAGGTCTTCAGAAACTTAACGATAGGATTCGAACACTGGAGCAGAGTTTGAAAAAATAGGAATTCCTACATCCTTTTCTTGTGCTTGGACGAAGTATCTTCTCTTTAAGCTATATTCTTCCCCTTTTTTTATTATTTTTGTGCGAAATTTTCTGAGTAAAATAGAAAATAAGTTAGGCGTTATTCACACTGGTTTATGACAGAAAAGAAATTTATAGATGTTGATAAGGTTTTGGCTGAAAAAGCACCATCATTAAAAAAATGGATGCCTAAATTCGTCCTTAACTGGCTTAAACGTAAACTTCATGAAGACGATATTAATGATATCATGATTGATCTAAAGGATCTTTATGGTGTTGAATTTAATAACAAAGGCTTAGAGAAATTAGGTGCACATATCGTATCAGTAAATAATCATCATATTCCCCAACAAGGCGGTATTATTCTTGCGGCCAATCACCCGCTGGGTGGACTGGATGGAATGGCATTCGTAAAGGCCATTGCGGAGGTTCGTCCGGATATCCATTTTGTAGTAAATGATGTATTAAAAAATTTAAAAAATTATGGCGATGTTTTTATCGGCATCAATAAAATAAAAACCACTTCAGCTACTTCTTTGCGTACAATTGAAAGTGTATTAATGACAGAAGAAGCGATAGGTTTTTTTCCTGCTGGCTTGGTCTCAAGAAAACAAAAGGGTGTAATCATGGATCTGGATTGGAAAAAAAGCTTTGTCACACAAGCGATTGACCATAAAAGAATGATTGTGCCCGTTTTTATTGAAGGACAAAATTCAAAATTTTTCTACAACTTCGCTAGATTCCGCAAAAGAATTGGAATAAAAGCAAATATTGAAATGCTTTTCCTCCCTGATGAAATGTTTAAGCAAAAAGGGCAGACCATAAGAGTTCATTTTAGTAAGGCTTTTGATCCGGCAATTTTAGATAAAAGTAAAACACACAAAGGCTGGACGGATTTTATCAAAAAGTTCATATATTCAGAAGAATTTAAAAAAGGTGTATCCTTTGAAGAGTACATTAAGTTGTAACTAGAGTCTTAAAATTCAGTTGTTCCTGTCAATAAATCTTTTTTTTTAGCTGATTCATAATAATAAGGAATCTAACACCTAGCCTAACGTATTTCAAAAAAAATCTTATAAGAAGCACATCGAATGTGTGTACCTTATCAATGAACCATTCAATAAGTTCTGTGGGCGCCAATAAAATAGATTTGCTAAAGCTACTATCCTATATAGTTTATTGATTAAATATAAATAACACCTCTAATTATTACAAGTAGAGGTGTTCCCTAGCTTTTGTCGGTCTAATTTTAATTACTATATAATATATATAGCGTGATGAGTTTACCTGAAAAGGGGGTAATGATAGATTTTATCTGGGTTTATTAAGCCATCAAAACCACAAAATAGTTACTTGTTAAGCAATAGATAGGGATAAAAGCTGTAAAAAAATAAATTTATTCTCCTGCAAATCAGTGTACTTAAGTAAAAAACGTAAAAATATTATCAGAAACACTTGCAGCTATTAAAAAACAAAGTACATTTGCACCCCGCTTAAATAAAAACAAGCGCTAGTTCATTGAGTAATTTTTTAGAGGAAATAAAAAAATCTTTAAAAAAAGTTTGCAAATCAAAAAAGTTTATTACTTTTGCACCCCGCTAATTAATCAGGCGGTGGTTCATTGAGAAAGTAAACGAAAAGAAAAATAAAAAAATCTTTAAATTAGTTTGCAAATTAAAAATAATTAGTACTTTTGTCGCCCGCTTAAAAACGGAATCGTTCATTAAACAAGTAAGAAAAATAATTTTTTTAATTTTTTTTCGAAAAAGCTTGCAGATTAAAAAAGTCTTAGTACTTTTGTCGCCCCGAAAGAAAACGGGTTGTTCTTTAAAACTTGAATTTATAATTCTGAATCAAATCAGAATAAGTATATATAAATAAGTTCTTTGAAAATATTGTGAAGATAAAGAAATAGTAAGTATCCCTCTTATTAGTATGTTCTACTAGTAAGTTGAGAAACAAATCCTAAATAAATTATATTTTTCTTTTTTTGAAGAAGAGCATTATCAAACAAACTTACAATGGAGAGTTTGATCCTGGCTCAGGATGAACGCTAGCGGCAGGCTTAATACATGCAAGTCGAACGGCAGCACGGGTAGCAATATCTGGTGGCGAGTGGCGCACGGGTGCGTAACGCGTATGCAATCTACCTTCAACTGGTGAATAGCCCGAAGAAATTCGGATTAACACACCATAGTATATTAGAGTGGCATCACTTTAATATTAAAACTCCGGTGGTTGAAGATGAGCATGCGTGACATTAGCTAGTTGGTGAGGTAATGGCTCACCAAGGCTACGATGTCTAGGGGATCTGAGAGGATTAACCCCCACACTGGTACTGAGACACGGACCAGACTCCTACGGGAGGCAGCAGTAAGGAATATTGGACAATGGTCGCAAGACTGATCCAGCCATGCCGCGTGAAGGATGAAGGCCCTATGGGTTGTAAACTTCTTTTGTACGGGAAAAAACCTCTCTACGTGTAGAGAGCTGATTGTACCGTAAGAATAAGGATCGGCTAACTCCGTGCCAGCAGCCGCGGTAATACGGAGGATCCAAGCGTTATCCGGATTCATTGGGTTTAAAGGGTGCGTAGGCGGAATGATAAGTCAGTGGTGAAAGCCTGCAGCTTAACTGCAGAACTGCCATTGATACTGTCAATCTTGAGTACATTTGATGTGGGCGGAATGTGTCATGTAGCGGTGAAATGCTTAGATATGACACAGAACACCGATTGCGAAGGCAGCTCACAAAACTGTAACTGACGCTGAGGCACGAAAGCGTGGGTATCAAACAGGATTAGATACCCTGGTAGTCCACGCTGTAAACTATGATTACTCGATGTTTGCGATACACAGTAAGCGTCTAAGCGAAAGCGATAAGTAATCCACCTGGGGAGTACGCTCGCAAGAGTGAAACTCAAAGGAATTGACGGGGGCCCGCACAAGCGGAGGAGTATGTGGTTTAATTCGATGATACGCGAGGAACCTTACCTGGGCTTGAAAGTTAGTGACCGGCTCTGAAAGGAGCTTTTCCGCAAGGACACGAAACTAGGTGCTGCATGGCTGTCGTCAGCTCGTGCCGTGAGGTGTTGGGTTAAGTCCCGCAACGAGCGCAACCCCTATCATTAGTTGCCAGCACGTAATGGTGGGAACTCTAGTGAAACTGCCCGCGCAAGCGGTGAGGAAGGTGGGGATGACGTCAAGTCAGCACGGCCCTTACGTCCAGGGCTACACACGTACTACAATGGCAAGTACAAAGGGTTGCTACATGGTGACATGATGCTAATCTCTAAAGCTTGTCCCAGTTCGGATTGAAGTCTGCAACTCGACTTCATGAAGCTGGATTCGCTAGTAATCGAAAATCAGCAATGTTTCGGTGAATACGTTCCCGGGCCTTGTACACACCGCCCGTCAAACAATGGAAGTTGGGAGTATCTAAAGTCGATAACCGCAAGGAGTCGCCTAGGGTAAAACCAGTAACTGGTGTTAAGTCGTAACAAGGTAGCCGTACCGGAAGGTGCGGCTGGAACACCTCCTTTCTAGAGAGATTTCGTTTCGTCACGTTTACGTGAAATTACGATACTCACTATTTCTTACTTCATAATTTTTAAAACTTACCCAAAACGAGCTCAGAGTGTATTTTTCTAATGAGCGAAAGGATTGACGTTTAGCGATATAATTTTTATAACGTATAACCGCAAGTAAAATAGTCCCGTAGCTCAGTTGGTTAGAGCACTACACTGATAATGTAGGGGTCAGCAGTTCAAATCTGCTCGGGACTACATAAACAATTCGTATTGGGGGATTAGCTCAGCTGGCTAGAGCACCTGCCTTGCACGCAGGGGGTCAACGGTTCGAATCCGTTATTCTCCACAAAACCCAGTAATTAGGGTAAAGTTCTTTGACATATTGAAAGAAAATACAATAGATAATAAAATTAATTATCTAAAGAATACAAGCATTAATTATTAAGAAAGTAATTAAGGGCGTATGGCGAATGCCTTGGCTCTCAAAGGCGATGAAGGACGTGATAAGCTGCGATAAGCTACGGTTAGGAGCAAATATCTTTACCCGTAGATTTCCGAATGGGGCAACCCAATAGTTTGAAGAACTATTATCCGAAAGGATGCTAACCCGGAGAACTGAAACATCTAAGTACCCGGAGGAAAAGAAAACAATTAAGTGATTCCCTAAGTAGTGGCGAGCGAAAGGGGAATAGCCCAAACCAGTGTTGTTACGGCAATACTGGGGTTGTAGGACTACAATATTGACTGCGTTTTTAAAGTGGAATCTTCTGGAAAGTTGAATCATAGAGGGTGATAATCCCGTACACGAATTAAAAGCGCTACATAGTAGTATCCTGAGTACCGCGAGGTCGGAGACGCCTTGTGGGAATCCACCAGCACCATCTGGTAAGGCTAAATACTTTTGAGAGACCGATAGTGAACTAGTACTGTGAAGGAAAGGTGAAAAGAACCGCGAACAGCGGAGTGAAATAGATCCTGAAACCATACGCTTACAAGCGGTCGGAGCAGCTTCGTGCTGTGACGGCGTGCCTTTTGCATAATGAGCCTACGAGTTACTCCTCTCTAGCAAGGTTAAAGATTTAAGATCTGCAGCCGAAGCGAAAGCAAGTCTGAATAGGGCGTATAGTTAGAGGGGGTAGACGCGAAACCTTGTGATCTACCCATGACCAGGTTGAAGTTCCGGTAACACGGAATGGAGGACCGAACTGATAAGCGTTGAAAAGCTTCCGGATGAGTTGTGGGTAGGGGTGAAAGGCTAATCAAACTGGGAAATAGCTCGTACTCCCCGAAATGTTTTTAGGAACAGCCTCGAGGTTGAGTCATATAGAGGTAGAGCTACTGATTGGACTAGGGGGCTTCACCGCCTACCAAATCCTGACAAACTCCGAATACTATATGATATACTCGGGAGTGAGCCCATGGGTGCTAAGGTCCGTGGGCGAGAGGGAAAGAACCCAGACCAACAGCTAAGGTCCCCAAATCTATGTTAAGTTGAACTAATGTGGTCCGATTGCTTTGACAGCTAGGATGTTTGCTTGGAAGCAGCAATTCATTTAAAGAGTGCGTAACAGCTCACTAGTCGAGCGATTGGGCGTAGATAATAATCGGGCATTAAACATAGTACCGAAGCTTTGGATTACATAGCAATATGTACTGGTAGGGGAGCATTCTAACAGCACTGAAGGTGTGGCGTCAGCCATGCTGGAGCAGTTAGAAAAGCAAATGTAGGCATAAGTAACGATAAGGCGGGCGAGAAACCCGCCCACCGATAGACTAAGGTTTCCTGAACAACGTTAATCGATTCAGGGTTAGTCGGGACCTAAGGCGAAGCCGAATGGCGTAGTCGATGGACAACTGGTTAATATTCCAGTACTTGCTTTACTGCGATGTGGTGACGAAGTAGTGAAAGTTCTGCGCACTGACGAATATGTGCGTTAAAAGATGTAGGTATAGGTTGAGTAGGTAAATCCGCTCGACTTGCCGAATCCGATAGTATCCTGAGCCTTCGGGCAAAGGAATATGAACCTAATCAAACTTCCAAGAAAAACCACTAAGCTTCAGGTAACAGCAACCCGTACCGCAAACCGACACAGGTAGTCAAGGAGAGAATCCTGAGGTGCTCGAGTGATCCGCGGCTAAGGAACTAGGCAAATTAACCCTGTAACTTCGGGAAAAAGGGTGCCCTCCGCAAGGAGGGCCACAGTAAAATGGCTCTGGCGACTGTTTATCAAAAACACATGGCTATGCTAAACTGAAAGGTGATGTATATGGCCTGACACCTGCCCGGTGCTGGAAGGTTAAGAGGAGAGGTTATTCGCAAGAAGAAGCTTTGAATTGAAGCCCCAGTAAACGGCGGCCGTAACTATAACGGTCCTAAGGTAGCGAAATTCCTTGTCGGGTAAGTTCCGACCTGCACGAATGGTGTAACGATCTGAGCACTGTCTCAGCCGCGAGCTCGGTGAAATTGTAGTATCGGTGAAGATGCCGATTACCCGCAACGGGACGGAAAGACCCCGTGCACCTTCACTATAGCTTAACATTGACTTTGGATAAATCATGTGTAGGATAGGTGGGAGACTATGAAGTGGTGTCGCTAGGCATCATGGAGTCACCCTTGAAATACCACCCTTGATTTATTTGGAGTCTAACTCCTAACGGAGGACATTGTTTGGTGGGTAGTTTGACTGGGGTGGTCGCCTCCAAAAAAGTATCGGAGGCTTTCAAAGGTACCCTCAGTACGCTTGGTAACCGTACGTAGAGTGCAATAGCATAAGGGTGCTTGACTGTGAGACTTACTAGTCGAGCAGGGCCGAAAGGCGGATATAGTGATCCGGTGGTTCCGCATGGAAGGGCCATCGCTCAAAGGATAAAAGGTACGCCGGGGATAACAGGCTGATCCCTCCCAAGAGCTCATATCGACGGGGGGGTTTGGCACCTCGATGTCGGCTCGTCACATCCTGGGGCTGGAGAAGGTCCCAAGGGTTCGGCTGTTCGCCGATTAAAGTGGCACGCGAGCTGGGTTCAGAACGTCGTGAGACAGTTCGGTCCCTATCTGTTGTGGGCGTTAGAAATTTGAGAGGACCTGACTCTAGTACGAGAGGACCGAGTCGGACGGACCGCTAGTGTACCAGTTGTGGTGTCAACTGCATCGCTGGGTAGCTATGTTCGGATGAGATAAGCGCTGAAAGCATCTAAGTGCGAAACTCGCCTCAAGATAAGATTTCTTTAAAGGGTCGTAGAAGATTACTACGTTGATAGGTTGTAAGTGTAAAGACAGTAATGTCAAAGCTGAGCAATACTAATTACCCGTTAGCTTTCTTAATAAGCTTCGTATCTCTTAATTTATTCTTTTTATTATTGTTGTATTTTCTTTCTTTATTATGTCAATCTTATTATGTTTCGCTAAAACGAAACGATGATTTTAGGTGACTATAGCGGTGAGGTCCACCTCTTCCCATTCCGAACAGAGAAGTTAAGCCCACCAGCGCAGATGGTACTACAGTAATATGTGGGAGAGTATGTCGTTGCCACTTTTAAATTAGCCTCAATTCTTTACTGAATTGAGGCTTTTTTATTTTATAATGCTATTTTTGTGAATAATCATTCCTATAATATGCGAGGTAGTATCATCCAATTATTTATCCTTCTCTTATTTCCACTCCTTTCCTTTTCCGAAAATGGTGACTCCCTTCTTCTTTTTAAAAAAAATACAACAACTAAGTTTTTTACTGTAAACCAATTTGAATTCACTGATTCTGTTAGCGAAGTAAATAATTCAATAACCGATTTTCAAAATTATCTAGAAAGAAACCATTTAGGTAATAGTGGATTACCTTTTAACTCCTTATTTTCTTCTCCCTCTTCTGGTAGTGAAATTTTTAACTATTCGAAAAATAATTATCAGAATTACTTTTTTTCTCCTGAAAAGCTTAAGTATTATAATACGAGGACTCCTTTCACCGATTTGTTTTATATCATAGGTTCTAAAAAAGAACAGGATTTTAAAATGACCTTTTCTTATAATGTAAAGAAGAATTGGAATGTCACAGCTGATTTTTTTCGGATAAGATCTGTAGGGTTTTATTTCAGACAAAATACGGATGATAATTTTATTGCTCTTTCTTCTAATTATAAATCCACTACTAATAGGTATTGTATTCTTGGTAGTTTAATCTATAATTCAGCAAAAAATTTCGAAAATGGCGGTATTATAAGTGATTCGCTGTTTGAGAACCAAAAGAATACTGATAAAGGATTGTCGGAGGTGAATTTAGCATCTGCAAAACGGAGTAATGAAAACAGAAGTTTCTTTCTTAAACAGTATTTCAATTTTGGAAGAAAGGAAAATGATTCCGCTTCGTCAATTACTCCTAGTAGCCGAATCATCTTAAGTTCCTTATATGAGGATAATTATTTAAAATATCAGGATGAGAATCCTTCATCAGGATTTTATGCGAATGTTTACAATGATTCTCTTCAAACTTATGATATGACAATTTATTCAAAGATTGAAAACGAATTAGTTTGGAAAAGGGTTGATAATAGACAGCATAAAGGCTTACATGATATGTTAGGGGTTGGATTTAGTTTGAAAGATCAACTAGTGAAAATAAAACAGAAAGAGATTGATTCGCTATTCAATAATGTAGTTGCTGGTGCTCAGTTTTTTAATACATATTCGAATAACAAATTTTCGTGGCTTATTTCAGGGAATTATTGTTTAAGTGGCTACAACAAGGACGATTATTTTGGAAATGCAGTATTGAAAAAAGGATTACTGGATAGTGGAAATGTGTTTGCTTTTTCGGTTTCCACAAAACAGCATGCTCCTGATTTTATTTATAATAACTATTCCTCTAATAATTTCAAATGGAATAATAATTTTCAAAAAGTTGGAGAGAATAGCATTCAATTATTTTTTAGTAGTAGAAAGTATTCTTTTTATACCGGATTTAATTTTATTACCTATTCGAATCCTTTGTATTTTGATAATTATGCAATCTCGAAACAGTATGTTGGTGTAATACCTGTAATAGCAGCATTCTTGAAGAAGAATTTCTCTTTTCACAACTGGCATCTTAACAACAAAATAAATTACCAATATGTTCAAGATTCTTGTGTAATACGGTTGCCACAATTTGTTTTAGAACATTCGTTATACTATGAAAATGAAGTGTTGAAAAATGCTGCTCGTATTCAGGTTGGAGTTTCTATGTTTTATACATCATCCTATTTTGCAAATGCGTACATGCCTGCTACGGCTCAGTTTTATTTGCAAGGCGAAAAAAAATACGGGAATTACCCATTTATCGATTTCTTCTTAAACGCTCAGGTTAAAAATATTCGAATATTTTTTAAAGTTGACCACTTGAATAGCGGCATGATGGGAGATACATATATTCAAACCCCTGGAAATCCTATGAATGGAAGAGCATTTAAAATTGGGTTTTCCTGGAGATTTTTTGATTAATTAAATGTTGAACCAGTAGATTAATTTAATGACAAGCTCTCTGTTTTTCTTCCCAAAATTATAAGAATCATAATTATCTGTATATACTAAATACAGATCCGACATCGGTTTAAATCGCCATTGTAACCTACTATTTATGTTTACGTTTTTAATTTGAGTATTGTATTGAACAAATGTTGTGAAGAAAATACTTTTGGTAAAAGAAAGTTCTATGCGTGGACCTATCAACGTTATGTAAGCGTTGGAATAAGGCTTTGGAAGTCGGATCTCATTTTGTGAAAAGGCAAGTGCAAATATTCCCCAAGGTTGTTTTCTGAAATCCAATTCTCCGCTGTAGGTGAATTTGGTTCCATTATAGAAAGTTCCATAATCGAACGTTATATTTCCAAACAAGTGTTTTATTGAACTTGATGTATAGCTGAGTGTAATATTATCAAAATAATAATTCCCTGCTGGTATAGCTGTCTTTCCTGTAAAGGAAACATCCAATGGGTATCTCAATTTACTGTAGTTGTTTTTTCCTTTTAAAGTAATATTGCTCGCGTTCTGAAAGTTAATATAATAGCCTATCTGATTAATATATTCAGTCGTCTTGATGGAAGAGTCTAAATAATTACTTACATAACCTTCAATATAATGGTTGTTAATGATCTTGGACCTTGGATAAAACTTATACCTTGCTGAAGGTTCGAACCGAAGATATGATTCAGTCACTGTTTTTCCGGTGGTTGGATTGTAATTATATATTCTTGGTACAAATCCTATTTCAGCCATATAGTTTTTTTCGACATATTCATGATTCCATTCGAATGAAAATTTAGGAGTTGCGTAGCTTAGAAATGTAGCATTTGCTGATGAATAAGCCTCCTGATGAGGCGTAAAAGCCTTGTGATAAAAAGCTTTTCCAAACCATTTATTATCTTTTGATTGTAAGTTATAATCAATTCCAACAACACGATTGTATGATGCATAGTTTATACCTTTTGTTGTTGCTTCTTGTCGGTTAACAAAGATGACTGCTATATTGGATCGTTTGAAAACATTTCGTGAAATTGCAGCAACAGAATAATTTTGACTTTCTAATCCTAATTCATGCTTGTGTTCGGTTTGCATATTCATGATACCGATCCTCCAGTTTTTATTGATATTTCCACTTAATCTGAATCCACCAATAATAGGAATGATCTGCCCTTTGAATAATCCAATATTCCTGGAGAAAAAGGGCCGTATTTGTGTAAAACCAAATCGGTCGAAAAGGTCGCTGTTTTCGATAAAAAAAGATCTTCGTTCAGGAAAAAAAATGCTGAATCGGGAAAGGTTGGTTACTTGTCTGTCAACTTCTACTTGAGAAAAATCAGGGTTGATTGTTACATCTAAGTTTAGAGAACTTGTAACAGCAATTTTAGCATCTAAACCTCCATTGTATTTGTATTGGGCTTCTTTTTGTGAAATATAATCCCTCGAACTACTGCCTGTTAAATAGGGGATAATCGCAACATTCACACCCGCTTTTTTAGGTGCTACATCCCAATTAAGATCACCTGTGAATGCTAAAGATGCAACATTAAAATTTCTGGGTACGGGAGCCCAAGAAGAATTTTCATTTCGTTTGAGATCATTTCTGGAAAAGTTAATGTGCCAATTGCTTATTCCATTTTTATAACGAAGTGTTTTAAAGGGAATAGCCATTTCAACAGTCCAACGATCGGAATAATGTTTTACTTTCGAGTACCATTTGCTATCCCAAATAGTTGTAACACCTTGTCCGCCACCATTTGAAATTAAACCTTCTCTTTGAACTCCTAGCGGATTTACTCCAAAACAAAATCCATTTGTTTTATCATTTATTGGATCTATGTATACAGCAAAAGCATCATTTATAGGATAGGAGAAATCTCGTTTTAAAGACTGAACAATATAATTGCCTATTAAATCATCAAAACAGTTTGCTGCTATATAAATAAATTCATCATCATATGTGACACGAACTTCTGTTTTTGTTTTTGCGTAAGAAGTATCGGAAGGGAAGATCTCAAAAAAGTTGTCTGCAACATCCGCTACTTGCCAATCGGGCTCATTGATATCGCCATCAAGTATTATTTTCGCAGTAGCTTTTTTTATTGATAAAGTAGGGGTTTCTTTTTTTGTTTGTGAATAAACAGTATTTAGTAATAAAAAGAAAAATAGGGTAAGCTTTAAACGCGACATCATCTCAAATTTGAATTAAATCAAAGATACTAAAAACACAATATTATTCTATTAATATAATTTTAAAGAATCAATTAATTGACTTTAATTAGTAAAAGGCGGATATGACTTTAAGAAAATGGTTTCGAGCAAAACGAACATGACAGGTTTCTAGATCAACCCACTTCATATTATTAGGTTTTTTGTTTTTTCTTTTTTGCTGCAGGAAACAATATATTATTCAAAATGAGTCTGTATCCTGGAGAATTTGGATGAAGACTTAGATCTGTTGGAGGGTCCTCCACACGGTGTTGGTAATCTTCTGGGTCGTGGCCACTAAAGAATGTAAACGTCCCTTTTCCATACTCACCATGAATGTAGCGGGCTTCGTTGGCTGCTTTATTTTCACCTAAAATTAATACGTTAGGTTTTATATACGTTTTATCGAAGCCAACGGTTTGTCCCCAAAAGCCTTTTATTATTTGTTCATGATTCTGACACAGCATGGTTGGAATTACATCCCATTTTGCAGAATATTCGAATAAAGTAAATAAGTCGTTTGTTTTGGTAATTCCGTATTTCTGTTGACGGGTATTGTAGGTATCAATGTTTGATTTAGCATATTCAGAGGGATTTGTGCTTAATGTAAAATTGGTGAATGCAAATGTTTTAGAAAAATCAAGTTTTTGATTGTAGTTAGATGTCGTCCCATCACCATCAAACATACTTTCACAAATATCAAGACCATCAGCGGCAAGAGCAATATCATAGCTGTCAGGAGCAGAACACATGGCAAATAAAAATCCACCACCTGCTGTAAAATCCCTGATTTTTTTTGCAACGGCCAATTTCATTTGGGAAACTTTTTCGTATCCTAAGGTATGTGCACTTGTTTCTAATGTTTGTTGTTGGTCCTGATACCAAGCTGCATTTTTGTACCCTGACCAGAAACGACCGTATTGTCCCGTAAAATCTTCGTGGTGTAAATGGAGCCAATCGTATTTAAGTAATTTATCTTTTAAAATATCTTCGTCATAAATTACATCATAAGGAATTTCAGCATAGGTCAAAACCAGAGTTACAGCATCGTCCCACGGTTGTTTCATTTTTGGTGAATACACGGCCACTTTGGGTGCTTTTTCAAGTTTCACATCTTCCATGTTCACTTCAGGATTGGAGATCTCTGTAAGGATGGCTGTTGATTTTGCATCGGCAATAACTTCAAATGTAACGCCTCTGATGGTGCATTCGCTTTCAATTTCTTTTACATCCTTTACCATAAAACTACCTCCACGATAATTCAACAGCCAATGAACTTCAATATCATGCTTAAGCACCCAATAGGCAACTCCGTATGCCTTTAGATGGTCTTTCTGCTCCAGATTCATTGGAATAAGAATGTAGGCCGCCTGAGAGAATGTAGCGATTATGTTGAAAAAAAAGAAGATAACAATTCGCTTCATGGTTTAAGTTTAGAAAGGCTGATCTTCTTCAATGTCATTCATTTTTGATCCACGGATAACAGTGT
>Ga0209596_1001021_pt1 | contig 24799 bp, 21 predicted proteins | sample M_130807_MF_Meta_FD_187314 | JGI IMG/M metagenome (GOLD analysis project Ga0209596, IMG submission 187314) | Freshwater microbial communities from Lake Montjoie, Canada to study carbon cycling - M_130807_MF_MetaG (SPAdes) (version 2) | ecosystem: Environmental > Aquatic > Freshwater > Lake...
ATGCAAAATTCTACCTTCCACAAATTAGTTAGTTTTAAATCGAATTTATTGATACTTTTGTGCTTATTGATTAAAATTTGTAAAAGTGAAAAGAACTATTATTTACGTTATTCTTTGTTGTGCGCTGTTCATTTCGGCATGTAGCACCGATTTGAATGTTATTGGAGATTATAAAGAAACATTAATTGTTTACGGCCTTTTGGATCAGGGGCAGGATACACAATATGTAAAAATCAATAAAGCATTTTTAGGTGCCGGAAATGCATATGAATATGCTATGATGAAAGATTCTGCTCAGTTTAAAAATGCACTGGATGTTAAAATCAAATGCGTAAATTCTGGAATTTCCTATGTGCTTACACCAGCTAATTATATTCCCAAAGATCCTGGACTTTTTTATAGCACAGAGCAAACAAATGTTATTTATAAATTGGTTACGGATGGATCAGTAGGACATCCTAAACTGGATCCTAATAGTTTGTATGAATTAATAGTAACAGATGGGGAAACAGGTGTTTCTGTTAGCTCAAAAACATTAGTACTTCCTGATATTACGGCATTTTCTAAACCAGCACCAAGCTTAACAAGTTTCAGTTTTGTTATTACCGGGTATTATCCGAATTATAAATTTAAAGTAGAATGGCTAAGTGCAAAAAATGCGAGAGAATATCAGGTGATCATACGTTTAAACTATTCTGATTCTACCATAACAAATGGAAACATCCCACAGGTATTGGATTATCAGTTGCCTGAATCCAGAACAGCTGGTTTATCTGGTGGAGAATCGTTTTTAAAAGAATTCAATGCAAGCGATTTTTATAAGTTCATAGGCTCTTCCCTTGCTGATTATTCTGGATTATTAGGCAGAAAGGCTGGTAAAGTGGATGTTTTGCTTGTTTCAGCAGCGGATGATCTTGTCACTTTTATAGATGTGAATAAACCGTCTACAGGAATCATTCAGGAACGTCCGGAATTCACTAATATCGTAGGTGGTTTGGGGATATTTTCTTCTCGTTATAACAGACCTCCTTTTTCAAGGCCATTAGATAATACATCTTTAGATTCCTTATCTGGAGGGCAGTACACCTGCAAATTAAGATTCTCAGATCATTTTGGGGTTTGGACCGGCTGTCATTAGTTAAACTGCCTGTTTGTCATATTTAAAAGCGTTCTTTCCATAAGAACGCTTTTTTTTATGCCATAATTTCGACAAAAGGGCCATGGCATAAAGATTGAAAAAGGCTAATCGTAATTTTTAAAACGTAACAACTAAACCCTAAATAATTATGAGTAAAATAATTGGTATTGACTTAGGCACAACAAACTCTTGTGTTTCAGTAATGGAAGGTAACGAGCCTGTTGTAATTCCAAACAGCGAAGGAAAAAGAACAACACCTTCTATTGTAGCATTTGTTGAAGGCGGTGAACGTAAAGTAGGAGACCCTGCTAAACGTCAGGCCATTACAAATCCAACAAAAACGATTGGTTCTATCAAACGTTTTATGGGGCACACTTTTGATGAAGTAGCAAAAGAGGCTACTCGTGTTCCTTATAAAGTAGTAAAAGGTGATAATAACACACCTCGTGTAGAAATTGATGACAGAAAATATACTGCTCAGGAAATTTCTGCAATCATTCTTCAGAAAATGAAAAAAACGGCTGAAGATTATCTTGGTCATGAGGTTTCAGAAGCGGTTATCACAGTTCCTGCATATTTTAATGATGCTCAGCGTCAGGCAACTAAAGAAGCCGGAGAAATTGCAGGATTAAAAGTTAAACGTATCATCAATGAACCAACTGCAGCAGCATTGGCTTACGGTCTTGATAAAAGAGGTAAGGAAATGAAAATTGTGGTGTTTGATTGTGGGGGTGGTACACATGACGTTTCTGTTCTTGAATTAGGTGATGGCGTATTTGAAGTAAAATCAACGGATGGAGATACTCACCTGGGTGGAGATGATTTCGACCATAAGATTATAGATTGGTTGGTTGCTGAGTTTAAAGCTGAGAATGGCGGATTGGATCTTTCAAAAGACCCAATGGCTTTGCAGCGATTGAAAGAAGCGGCTGAAAAAGCAAAGATCGAGTTATCTAGTACAGCTTCAACAGAGATTAACCTGCCTTACATTATGCCTGTAGATGGTATTCCAAAACATTTGGTTCGTACCTTAACAAAAGCAAAATTTGAGCAATTGGTTGATGATTTGATCAAACGAACGATAGAGCCATGTAAATCGGCTTTGAAAAATGCGGGATTAAGTACTTCAGATATTGATGAGATCATTTTAGTAGGTGGTTCAACACGTATTCCTGCAATTGTTGATGCCGTTCAGAAATTTTTTGGGAAAGCGCCTTCAAAAGGTGTAAATCCTGATGAAGTTGTTGCTATTGGAGCTGCAATTCAAGGTGGTGTTTTAACCGGTGAAGTAAAAGACGTATTGTTGTTAGATGTGACGCCACTTTCATTAGGTATTGAAACAATGGGTGGTGTATTCACTAAATTAATCGAATCTAATACTACGATTCCGACTAAAAAGTCAGAAACATTTTCTACAGCTAGCGATAATCAACCTTCCGTTCAGATTGTTGTATATCAAGGAGAACGCGCTATGGCGAAGGATAACCGTAAGTTAGGAGAATTTAACTTAGATGGTATTCCTCCAGCACCACGCGGAGTACCGCAAGTAGAAGTTACTTTTGATATTGACGCGAACGGTATCTTACAAGTTTCTGCAAAAGATAAAGCAACAGGTAAATCCCATAATATACGTATTGAAGCTAAATCCGGATTAAGTGACGAAGAAATCAAACGTATGAAGGCAGATGCTGATGCAAATGCTGAAGCAGATAAAAAAGCAAAAGAAGAAACAGAAAAAGTAAACGCTGCTGATTCAATGATTTTCCAAACAGAAAAACAATTGACCGAGTATGGCGAAAAAATTCCTGCAGAGAAAAAATCTGTTATTGAAGGTGCATTGGCTGAATTAAAGACAGCACATGGTGCTCGCGATATATCAGGAATTGATGCTGCAATGGAAAAGTTAAACGCTGGATGGCAAGCAGCTTCTCAGGACATGTATAACGCTACTCAAGGTGCAGATGCAAATGCGAACCCGCAAGGTGATGCAAATGCAAATGGTGCAACAGATAGTGAAGTAACAGATGTTGATTTTGAAGAAGTGAAGGATGAGAAAAAATAATTCTTCTTGTAAGAATGGATTTTTTTTTAGAATGTGATTAGTTATTTTGACGGATGCAATGCAAATTGTATCCGTCTTTTTTTATGAATAAATTTCATGAATAAGTGTACGAGTTTTCATTCATTCTAGAGTGATGTATTTGTCAATAATTTCCATCCACTCATTTTATTAGTTTTAAAAAATGCTGAGCAAATTCATTGGCATATAAATGACTCGATTGAATATGCGGTCCTTTTACCTTCCAGAATTCTTTGGGTGCAACAGCTTTTTCAAATAGTTGTTGCCCCATATAAAACGGGCATATTTCATCTTCAGTACTGTGAATGATTAATATTGGAATGGTGATTTTATCAATTTCATCAATAGCATTGTATTTACTAGGGACAAGCATTTTTGTGAGAAATTTTGGTGCTCCGCTTTTTTTACCAACATAAACTGCCATGAGTTCATGACCTGTAAATGCACCTTCAACAACTAAGGCGTCAATCAGTTTTTGATCTCTTGCAGCAACTACACAGGATAAATGTCCGCCTAATGATTGTCCGAATAAGATCAGTTTTGTGTTTTTTACATCATCCCGCTGTTTGATATAGTGCAATGCTTGAATACCATCATCTAATACTTTTTCCTGTGAGGGTTTTCCAGTCGATTTTCCATACCCTTCATAATCGAATACCATCACCTGAAAGCCATATTTTATAAGTGGTTCAGCAGATTGGTAGTTGTTGGAAATGTTTCCGCCATTGCCATGAAATATTAAAACTGTTCCGGCAATTATTTTATTTTTTGGTTTTATGAACCATCCGTTAAGGGTATTTCCATCCGTCGCTTTAAAATTTATTTCTTCTAAATGATAGGATGTCGTGTCGGGGTAATGAACGAATGTTTTAGATGGAGCATAAAAAAAAGAGGATGTGCTGCATGCAGAGCAAGCTGTAAGAGCGATGCAGAGAGTAATAAAATTTTTCGAAATGATATTTCTCATTGTTTTATTTTTAAAATGAATAATATATTTAATTTTTGCAAATTAGGAATTAACTGTTGTATATTTGTTTTAGTATTAATTTTAATTTATAATTTAATGAAAACAGGTACAGTAAAATTTTTCAATGTTTCAAAAGGTTTTGGTTTTATCACAGTTGATGATACGAACCAAGAATTGTTCGTTCACGTTACTGGTTTAGTTGATCAGATTCGTGATGGTGATAAAGTTACTTTTGAAGAAGCTGAAGGTAAAAAAGGTTTAAATGCAGTAAATGTTAAAAAGGCATAATTGTAGAAACATCTTTAATAAAAAAAGTCCCGCAATTTGCGGGACTTTTTTTATTAATTCTTTGAAAATAAGCTACGTATTTTTTTCGTGAATAATAAAAATGTAAAAGCAAAAATCACCGTTCTGGTTTACTTGTACGGTGATTTATTTTAGTGAATGTCTTGTTCTGCGAGCCATCGTTCGGCATCTAAAGCGCCCATGCATCCACTTCCAGCTGCTGTAACAGCTTGTCGGTATGTTTTATCGGCACAGTCACCAACAGCAAATACGCCAGGAAGATTGGTTTTGCTCGAACCTGCAACAACATCAAGGTAACCCAGCTCATCCATCTTCAGCTGACCTTTAAAAATATCGGTGTTCGGTTTATGTCCGATCGCAACAAAAAAGCCAGTAACATTCAATGTACGCAGTTCATTTGTTTTAATATTTTTAATGATCACACTTTCAACTGTATCTTTTCCAATAATATCATGTGTTTCACTGTCCCACAGGATTTCAATATTTGGAGTATTTTTAACTCTTGTTTGCATTGCTTTGCTGGCACGCATATCACTTCTTCTGACGATCATGTATACTTTTTTACACAATTTTGAAAGATAGGTAGCTTCCTCAGCTGCGGTATCTCCAGCACCCACAATAACAACATCCTGTCCTTTGTAAAAGAATCCGTCACACACTGCGCAAGCAGAAACACCACCTGCGTTTAAACGCAACCTCGTTTCGTTTTCTAATCCCAACCATTTTGCAGATGCACCAGTTGAAATAATGATTGTATCAGCTGTCATTTCGATTGTTTCGTCAATCCATATTTTTTTGGGAGTAGATGTAAGATCAACTTTTGTGGCCATTCCGAAACGGACCAGTGTGCCAAATCTTTCTGCCTGTGCTTTTAAATCTTCCATTAATTCAGGACCGGTGATGCCTTTAGGGTATCCGGGGAAATTATCTACTTCAGTTGTTTCTGTTAATTGTCCGCCTGGAACCATTCCTGTATATAATACGGGTTTTAGATCAGCGCGGGAAGCATATATCGCAGCTGTATATCCTGCAGGTCCGCTTCCGATGATAAGACATTTTACGTGTTCAATTTTTTCTGACATAATGCTGTTTAATTTTGTTCCCTAAATTACTATTTGTTTCGTTCTTGTTTTTTATATTTTATTCACAAAATGAATAATTTGTTTTTAAATTTATTTTCGATGGGTTAAGGTGTAGGCATAATGGTGTCGTATGTGGTGCCCATTCCACTCCAAACACCTAATGCACCATTGTCAATATTACCTATGATGGTAACAGGAGATGCAAAGGGGTTTCCATTGCTAGCAACTGCATTTTCGAATGTAGTATAAAAATCCTTGCTTGCTCTGTCCATCGAAACAAATTGGATATAGATCGTGTCAGTTTTTCTATAATAAAACCGTTCAGCATCAGAGTCATTCATTGCCGAATTAACATTGTCTGTTGGGTCATATCCTTTTGAATAGGCAAAATCAAAGGTTTTTCCATCAATTAATTTGTCATCAAAGGTAGCACCATTGGGAGCAATAAATCGTCTGTCTTTGGTTGGTCTCTTTGCATACCATCTGTAATTATTTCCCAATCCGGAAGGATCTTTTAAACGAGCATTTGCAAATCCTAATGTGTCATTTGGAGGTTGTGGAGCCCACCAAACAGAATCAAGTGCAACGGGAGTAGGTATATAGGTAGTAGCTGAATAAATCTTGCCATCTGAGGCTACCACTTTTAAGGAATAATTTTGACCAGTAACACCAATTAGTGCACTCCCTTTATATACGACTCCTAAAGAAGAGCTGCTATCTATTGCCAAGTTCAAAGTGTCTGTGATTGAGCCGTTTGATACATACACTTTTGCGTCAAGAACATACAAGTCACTTACCGTTGTTCCGCTAACCGAAGAAAAAAGAGGTATGGTTCGGGTAATAATCACCTCCGCAACTTTACCATTTTCGATTGTGCCTTCAATGACAATTTTTTTATCCGAGTTGGGAAGCTTTACATCAATGTTCTCCGTACAGGAGGTAAGTGCTATAATTACGAATGATGTGAATAAAATATAATTTTTCATTTAATGATATTTTTTTTAGCAATTAAAATTTAAAGTTCCAGGTTACTGATGGTAAGATTGGGAACAGATATACTTGTTTTGCTTTGATAGTTAAATTTCCTTGTGTTGCACTTCCTTCATTTGCAAAATAGATAATATAAGGGTTGTGTCTGTTATACACATTGAATACGCTGAAATTCCAGCTCGACTCATACTCTTTAAACAGTTTTCTTGGAATTTGAATGTCAGCTGTCGTTACTTTATCGATGATACCGAAACGTTTGATGACACGCGCTTTTCTTTTTTCAATATGTTTTGTTTTGTCAGGTGTATATGTTGCCGAAATATCTAAACGGTGATATGCCGGCATTCGGTATGTATTTCTATCACTATAATCATAGGTAATATTTCCGTCAATTACATAATAGGAGGTCGGTATCGTAATAGCGTTTCCAGTTCCATAAACCCAAATAGTTGCAAAAGTCCATTTTTTGCTTAACTCGTAACTTAGAACAACTGAAGCGTCATGTCGCCTGTCGTATTTAGCATAAAATTCTTTTCCCCGATTCAGATCCGGGAATGTTCGTTTTGTATAGGAAAGCGTATATCCCACCCAGCCATTAAATTTTCCGATGCGTTTTTTTAAGAAAAATTCAGCTCCATATGCTTTCCCTGTTCCAAAAACAAATTGGTTGTCTGTGTTATCTGCTATGCCAGAACCAGGTAAGGCTCCGTCTTTATATTCAATTTGATTTTTTAGGTCTTTGTAATACACTTCAACAGAAGCTTCATACCCATTATCTAAAAAATTTCTGAAATACCCCATGGAATATTGAGATCCTTTTTGAGGTTTTACTAATTCAGAAGAAGGCACCCAAGTATCTATCGGCAAAGTAACAGCCGAGAGTGAAGCTAAGTGAATGTATTGTAAATTGTAGGTGTAAGATGCTTTAATCGAAGATTTGTTATTGATGGAGTACCTGGCATTGAATCGGGGTTCGGGGCCACCATAGTCGGCCACTTTCTGATTTGAATTGTAGTGAGTAATGGATGAGTTTTGTCCAGTAAATGGATCTTTGTTATACCTGTCGAAAGGTCCTACTTGCATAAAGTACGAGTATCGAATACCTGCATGTATCTTTAATTTGTCGGTTACATCGAAATCGTCTGAGACGTATACCGATGCATCGTGTGCGCGTAATTTTTTTACACCACCCAAGTCAAACTCTGTTTCACCTTGTTTGGCTGAAGCGCTGATAGGAGTGAAGGTGTGAAAAATGTAGTTCACTCCGAATTTTACTTCATGGCGGATCGTTGGGAAATAGCTGAAATCAACTTTTCCATTATAATCACTAATACCAGAAAATAATTTTAGTTCGAATCCTGTTTGATCGGCGGTAAATGAAAATTTATAATCGCTATAAATTCCGGATACATTCATAAATAATTTATTGTTGAATAAGTGATTCCATCTGACAACGCCTGTTCCATTGCCCCATGAAACGCCAAGTTTAAATCCGGCATCTTTATCCTGAAAGTTCATGATGTCTCTTCCAAAATATCCACTTGCAAAAATCCTGTCTTTATCAGATAGGCGATAATTTATTTTTGCATTCATATCATAAAAGTAGACGCCGGAATTTTTTAATGGAGAGGAAGGTTTTGCAAAAGGTCTTGCAACTACATCAAGGTAAGTTCTGCGAGCGGAAACAATAAAAGAACCTGTATCTTTTTTTATAGGGCCTTCAATTGTTAATCGGGAAGAAATAATTCCGATACCACCAGAAGCATGATAGGATTTATTATTACCTTCTTTCATGGAGATATCCAAAACAGATGCTAGTCGTCCGCCATATTGCGCAGGCATTCCTCCTTTAACAAGGTTGATGCTTTTTACTGCATCGCCATTAAAAACGGAGAAAAATCCAAGCAAATGGGAAGCATTATAAACTACTGCTTCATCCAATAAAATTAAATTCTGATCTGGTCCGCCACCTCTTACATAAAATCCGGCATTGCCATCACCACTAGATTTTACGCCTGGTAAAAGCTGAATGGTTTTTAAGACATCTACCTCGCCCAGAAAGGCAGGAAGTTTTTTTATTTCTTCCATATCTAATTTGATTGATCCTACATTGGTGCTAGAAACATTCTTATCTGTTCTTTCGGAAGTTACTTCTACCACTTTAGCATTCACGGAAGCCAATTTTAATTCAATATTTAGGCGGATGTCTTTGTCAAGTTTAATTTCTTTTACAAAATTTTCGTAGCCGATATAGGAGGATATCAATGTGTAGTTTCCTGATTCAACGGTGATGGAGTAAAATCCGTACTGGTTGGTATTTCCGCCTTTTAATAATTCTTTGATATACACATTTGCACCAATACTGTATTCGCCATTGGAAGCATCTTTAACATAGCCGCTTATCGTATATTTCTTTTTATTCTGAGCGCTTAACTGAAAAGTGAAAACAAAGAATAAAAAAAGTATGCTGAAGGTTTTTAAAGAAAAAGAGTTATTCATAAACAGGAAAATAGTTTAAAATGTAAATGCTGTATGTACCCGATAATTTTGCTTACAAAACTACGGAAACATTTTTTGATTACAAAGTTTCCGTGAGGGTATTTTTATTTGTTCTGGGCTTATTTTAATGCTGGAAAAGGTGAAAATAAAATCGAACATTCTTCACTAAATTTAATATGTTCAGGCTTTTCTAATTTTTATGATTCTAAGCCTGTCCAATAAAAAGATGATTGGGTAAGTTGGATCGAATTCAAACCATTTTTTCGAAAAGTTGATACTATTCGGACTTTTATGATGATTGTTTTGAAATAATTCTCCTAACATCAAAAAGTCCCAAGGAAGTGAATTTTTACTTTGGTCATGGTTATCAAAATTCACATAACCGTATTTGTGTCCGCACCAGTTAACAATAGCTCCATGGATGGGCCCCATTAAAAAGTGAACAGGAAGTAAAAGATATTGCCACCAAGCAGTTGCAAAATAATAATAGAATAAAAAGTAGCCAACGCCAAAAGAGATCCTCACAAGCCACATGTCGCTAACCTTGTCCATTAGAGGCCAAACAGGATAATTACCTTGAAATGCTTTTTCAGGTTCTACCTTTTGGGAAACAAAATCAAAGTAAATTCTTTTTGTGTGCATCATTAATCCGAAAACGTCTTTAAAGAAAACAGGAGAGTGCGGGTCTTTTTCTGTATCGCTGTATGCATGATGCATGCGGTGCATGATAGCATATGCTCTAGGGTTTAAGAAGGAAGAGCCTTGTGTTATAAAAGTGAACAAATAGAAAAAACGCTCCCAGAATTTATTCATTGTAAACATTTTATGAGATGAAAAGCGGTGTAAGAAAAATGTTTGAGAGAACAATGAAAGAAACCAATGGCAAAGGAAAAATAGTAATATATACATATGTTCGAGGGTTTTGGCGCAAAATTAAGTAAAAAGTTCTGTTTTATTGTTTAAACATATTATTCTTTAAAATGTTTTATAATACTTGATATTAGTATCTTTACCCAGTTAATTAACATTTGATATAATGGATTTAAGTAAATTAAAAAAACGACCTTCTTACCCATTTGAAACCATTGCTGTTGCTATTTCATTTTCACCAAGATGTCAGCTTGTATTAGCGGAGGCGAAGAGATTGTCGGATGTCTTAGGTGCTGCCTTATTGTTGATACATATTGGAGACAAAACAGCTGAAAAAGAGCAGGAATTAGACGAGATGATGTCGACTATAGGCGTTGATCCGAATCATTCAAGGGTTATATGGATGGAGGGAGATCCTGTTGATACGATCTTAAAATTATGTAAACTAAATATTGTGGATCTGCTGGTATTGGGTGCACTGGAAAAGGAAAACATATTAAAATTTTATTTGGGGTCAATTGCCAGGAATATTAGCCGTAAAGCAAAATGCTCTGTGTTGCTACTTACCAATCCTACTGATGAGCCTCAGAAATTTAAAAAGATAGTTGTTAATGGGGTAGAGAATCCTAAAACCATTCACACAATTAATACTGCGTTGTATTTGGCGAAAAATATAAAAGTAAAAGATGTAACAATTGTAAATGAGGTTGATGTTCCAGGATTGGCTATGGCGATAGCTGATGACAGCACCGCTCCGCAAACGAAAGAAATAAAGAAAAATTTTGCTGATGAGTCAGAGGAGACTTTGCAAATGATCCTTGAAAAATGTGATGCAGGAGATGTGAAAGTAATTGATAAGGTGATAAAAGGAAAACCTGGTTATGCAATCAGTAAATTTTCTAAAGATAAAAAAGCGGATCTGCTAGTCATTAATTCACCCGACACACATTTGAATGTTTTCGATAGGATATTTACTCATGATATTGAATATATATTGGCGGATTTACCTTGTAACTTATTAATTGTTCATTCCCGTTTATAAGACATGATTAAACTCGCACATAACGAATTAATTGTTTTGCTTTTATCCATCAGTACCATGCTGATCATCTCCCGTATTTTTGCGGAACTTGGAAAAAGATTTAAGCTGCCTGTCGTAATGGGTGAATTGATTGTTGGAATTATTTTAGGACCAACAATTTTAGGAATGTTGTATCCGGATATTTTTCTTTATTTATTTCCTAGAACAGGAAATATACCGATTGCATTGGATGGTATTTTTAGCTTATCAGTTATTATGCTTCTCTTTGTTGCGGGTATGGAAGTTCAGCTTTCATTAGTTTTGAAGCAAGGTAAAGTGGCGGTTTATACAAGTATGTTCAGTATGATTATTCCATTCTTTACAGGTTTTGCCATTGCTTGGTTTTTTCCTGAGATATTTTCCATTCCAAATGAACTAGAACCAAAATTGTTATTCGCGTTGTTTTTTGGAACAGCACTTTCCATCTCTGCTCTGCCAGTAATTGCTCGTATTTTGATGGATATGAATTTATTTAAAACGAATATTGGAATGGTAATCATAGCTTCAGCTATGTTCAACGATCTTATTGGTTGGCTGATATTTTCATTTGTGCTTAGCTTGACGAATCAAACTGCAAGTGATCATTTTAGTATCTGGTATACCATTCTTTATATTATTGGTTTTGGAATATTCATGTTGACTATCGGTAAAAAGATAATTGATAAAACATTACCCTGGATGCAAACTAAATTGTCATGGCCCGGTGGTGTGCTCTCTATTTCATTAGGTATTTGTTTGTTGTCTGCTGCTTTTACCGAAGCGATTCATATTCATGCAATATTAGGCGCTTTTATTGCTGGTATTGCTTTTGGCGATAGCGTTCATCTTCGTGAGCAAGCAAGGGAGATTATTCATCAGTTTGTTACGAACTTTTTTGCGCCTTTGTTTTTTGTTTCCATCGGATTGAAAGTAAATTTCATTGAAAATTTTGATGGAATGATTGTCGCAATTGTGCTAGTCTTAGCTTATGTCGGTAAAGTTTTAGGAGCATATATCGGAGCTCGTTTAGGAGGAATGTCCAAAAATCATTCTTTGGCAGTAGGTTTTGGAATGAATGCCCGCGGCGCTATGGAAATTATATTGGGAACGCTGGCACTGAATGCTGGATTAATCTCCAAACCTATATTTGTTGCACTTGTAATTATGGCTCTCGTGACGAGTTTAACAAGCGGTCCATTAATGAGAAAATTTATTGATTAGAATTCATGTTAGGATTAAAATTATCTACAGACCCTCGTTGGGTGAATATTGTTGAAAGTAATATTGAAGAGATATTAACGGATCATGCTTGGTGTGAGCAAAAAGCGGCTACCAATGCTTTGTCAATGGTTGTAAATAATCCGAATTATACAGAGCTTGTTACAGCGCTTATTGCTCTTGCAAAAGAAGAACTCGATCATTTTGAGCAGGTGCATAATTTAATTAAAGCGCGAGGAAAAGTATTGGGGCTAGAGCGCAAAGATCATTATGTAAATGAATTATATAAATTCATGAATAAAGGTGGAAGTCGCTTGCAATCTTTAGTAGATCGATTACTTTTTTCTGCTATGATAGAAGCACGCAGTTGTGAACGTTTTAGGACACTTTCTGAAAATATCAAAGACCCCGAATTGGCTAAATTTTATCGCGACCTGATGGTTTCCGAAGCGGGTCATTATACAACCTTTATCGGATTTGCAAGGAAATATGGTGAAGGAATTGATGTTGATAAACGTTGGAAAGAATGGATAGAATATGAAAATTCTATCATTACAAATTACGGAAAATCAGAAACGGTTCACGGTTAAAAAATTAAGCGATCATCATTTTGGTTTTCCACTTTTCGGGTATCAAAATTGTTTGATTTGTTTTGTAATTAAAACAGACAATTATTGCTAGTCCTTTTGCCAGTTCTATTTCTATTCCGTTTTCAACTTTAATAATAGAACAGCTCATCTCAAAACTTTTTGTTCCCATTTTTGAAACCCAGGTGTATACAAAAACAGCATCTTCTAATAAAATAGGGTGCTTGTATTCCATTTCAATTTTGGCAAGGATAACCCCTTCATTCACCCAGTCGATTTTAATGTCATCTTTTTCAAATGCAGCAAAATAGTCCACTCGTGCTAATTCAAAATAGGTAATGTGGTTTGCATTGTTTACATGACCTAATTTGTCAATGTCTTTAAAGCGAATCTGGATAGGTGTTTTGTGTCTGTATATAGAGGTCATTTTTGACAATGATTATTTGTTATCCAATTCCTCAAAAATGGAATTATTGCTTTTAAATTCAGGAACGAGTTCCTTCATCTTTTTAACAATTGATCTATTATCTTGTTTATCAAAAAGCTTAATTAACTCTGAGATGGCTGATGAAACTGTTTCGAAATCATACTCTTTTACTTTCGCAATCATAATTTGTTTATGATGAGTTGGTAAGGTGTTTTCATGATCAGCAAGCAACTCTTCATATAGTTTTTCTCCAGGACGTAAACCAGTAAATGCAATGCTGATATCTTTGTTTAATGTCAGTCCGGAAAGTTTGATCATTTTTTTTGCAAGATCAACAATCTTAACCGATTCCCCCATGTCAAAAATAAATATTTCTCCGCCTTTACCCATAGCACCAGCTTCTAAAACTAATTGACAGGCTTCTGGAATGGTCATGAAAAAACGGGTGATGTCGGGATGTGTGATTGTTATAGGACCTCCATTTTCAATCTGCTGGCGAAAGCGAGGGATCACCGAGCCATTTGATCCAAGTACATTTCCAAAACGTGTTGTGATGAATTTGGTTGTGGAATGTTTACCCAATGATTGTGTATAGATTTCTGCAATACGTTTACTAGCACCCATCACATTTGTAGGGTTAACAGCCTTGTCGGTGCTAATCATCACAAATTTTTCTACCTTATATTCTACCGAAAGGTCTGCAAGATTTTTAGAACCGAATACATTTGTGAAAACAGATTCTGATGGGTTATTTTCCATCATAGGAACATGCTTGTATGCGGCAGAATGAAATACAATTTGTGGTTGAAATGTTTTAAAGACATTTTCCATTCGATCTCTGTTACGAATATCGCCCATCACTATTTCATAGGATTGTTGTTTGTATTTATCAAACAGTTCCATTTCCATTTCATACAAAGGCGATTCTGCTTGATCAAGCAAAATAATCTTTTTGGGATTGAATTTTATGACTTGTCTTACAATCTCACTGCCTATACTTCCTGCAGCTCCAGTAACTAGAATTATTTTATCCGATAATATATTTTGAATGTCATCCTTGTCTAGTTGAATCGGTTCTCGTTCCAAGAGTTCTTCTATCTGAACTTTTTTAATTTGCTTGAAGCTTAATTCACCGTTTATCCAATTGGTAACAGGTGGAACATTCAACACTTTTGTATCATGATTCAAACAGATGTCTACGATCTCTTGTTTTTTTGCTGGTGATAAATTTTGAACAGAGATAATTAAATTAGAAACATTATTTTGTTCCAACAAATCATCAAGTTTTGAAATATTGTATATCGTCGTTCCTTCTAGTTTTTTTCCTTGTTTCTTGCTGTCATCATCAATAAAACCTAGTACTTTATATTTTGTTCCGGCATCACGATCAAGCGTTCGTTTAGTTATTATTCCTGATTCTCCTGCTCCGAAAATGATCACGCTTCGCTTTTCTTTACTCGGATTTGTGAGTTCGTGATAGAGCGCTTTAAACATGACTCGTAAACTAATCATCAGAAATGTAGTTGCCATGTATTCTATGATGATGATAGAAAAAGGGATGGGGAAGGTATGATTGATGAAATAAAAATAGATACAGTTAATTAGAATATAAGAAGCACTGCCAATGGTGATAATAATGAAAATCCGTTGTGCATCTTTGGAACTGGTATACTTTACAATACCTTGATACGTTTTAGAAACATAGAAACTCAGTGCTCTTACTCCTAATACAAAACTAAAAACCATTGGGAAAGCAATGATCTCAATACGGGGTATAGAAAAATTAAAGCGAACAAGGTAGGCAAGTACCAATGAAAACAAGCAAATGCACATGTCGATGAAAAAAATGATCCATCTAGGAATATTGCGCTGGAAGAGTATGTCGATCGCCTTCATAATTAATTACTCCAAAGATATAAAAAAATGATGGCTGTTTCCTCTTACTTTTTATCTTTGTCTATACTAAACGATGCCAAAAATACTATTCATAGCAGCTCATCGCCCCAATCGCTCACCCAGTCAGCGTTATCGCTTTGAACAATACTTTAGTTTTTTGAAAGAAAATGGCTTTGAGTGCGAGCTGTCGTACATATTATCTGAATCGGATGATAAGGTTTTTTATAAAACTGGTAATATTTTGCAGAAATTATCGATTATAATTAAAAGTGCAAAAAAAAGGCTTGTTGATATAAAACGCGCCAACCATTTTGATATAATTTTTGTTCAACGAGAAGCATTTATGACTGGCTCTTCTTATTTCGAAAAACGATTCAGCAGATCAAAAGCAAAATTGGTTTTCGATTTTGATGATTCCATCTGGTTGCTTGATACTTCCAAAGCCAATAAAATGTGGCAATGGATGAAGAGTGCTAAAAAAACAGGGGAAATTATTTCTGCTGCTGATATGGTTTTTGCTGGCAATACCTATTTGTCGGAATATGCTCGTTTATTCAATAAAAAAGTCAAAATAATTCCCACCACAATTGATACAGCTGTTTTTCAGCGGACAAAAAAATATGAAGAGAAAGACCGCATCTGTATTGGCTGGAGTGGTAGTCTAACTACCATAAAACATTTCGAAAATGCAGTTCCCGTTTTGAAAATGATCAAAAAGAAATATGGCGAAAAGGTTTTCTTTAAAGTGATGGGAGATGAAACGTATCGGAATGAGGATTTAGGTATTCAAGGTATTCCCTGGACGAGTGATACAGAAATCGAAATTCTATCAGGATTTGATATAGGAATCATGCCTTTGCCTAATGATCAGTGGGTGAAGGGGAAGTGTGGTTTAAAAGGGTTGTCGTACATGTCACTAGAAACGCCAACAATTATGTCGGCAGAAGGAGTTAATACAGAAATAATTGTTGATGGTGAAAATGGTTTTTTAGCTAAAACAGATGATGAATGGGTTATTAAGCTATCTCAATTAATAGACTCTTTTGAATTAAGAAAGAAAATGGGAATGAAAGGACGAGCAACTGTTGTTGAAAAGTATTCATATGAATCGCAAAAAAACAACTACCTGAAAGCTTTTAATGAACTATTGAATCGATAAAATCTTACATTTGTAAAAATGGGTATTTGGAATCAGTACTTCTAAATAATAATCTTCAACAATACAATTTTCTCAAGATGGAAACAACCACAACTGAATTAAAAAATGTTGCACTAGTAAATAAACATGTTTCTTTAGGAGCTAAGATGGTTCCTTTTGCAGGTTATTTGATGCCTGTTTCATATAGCGGTTTGAATGATGAGCATGTTACAGTTAGAAATGCTATGGGGGTTTTTGACGTGAGTCATATGGGTGAATTTATTTTGAAAGGTGAAAACGCGTTGGATCTAATTCAACGAGTTACTTCTAATGATGCATCTGTATTAACAGATGGTAAAATTCAGTATTCTTGTTTGCCAAATGATACCGGTGGAATTGTAGACGACTTGTTGGTTTACCGTATTGACGAAAAAGCATATATGTTGGTTGTGAATGCTTCCAATATCGATAAAGATTGGAATTGGATTCAGAAATACAATACAAAGAATGTGGAGATGCATAATATCTCTGAAAAAACATCCTTATTGGCAGTGCAGGGACCAAAAGCAATATTGGCTTTACAAAAATTAACAGCTATTAATCTTTCCGAAATTCCTTATTACACTTTCAAAAAAGGTAAATTCAATGGCGTTGACAATGTGGTTGTGTCAAATACGGGATATACGGGTGCAGGTGGCTTCGAAATTTATTTTGAGAATGAAGTGGCAGATAAAATGTGGAACGCTATTTTTGAAGCGGGTGCTGAATTCGGAATCAAACCAATTGGTTTAGGAGCTCGTGATACATTGCGTTTGGAAATGGGTTTCTGTTTGTATGGAAATGATATTAATGACACCACTTCGCCTATTGAAGCAGGATTGGGTTGGATTACAAAATTCACAAAAGAATTTACGAATAGCAAAGCACTTTTGGATCAAAAAGAAAAAGGTGTTGCAAAAAAATTAGTAGGATTTGAAATGATTGACAGAGGTATTCCTCGTCATGATTATGAAATAGCGGACGCATCAGGCAACATGATAGGTGTTGTTACTTCTGGAACTCAATCACCGTCTTTAAATAAAGCTATTGGAATGGGGTATGTGCCAACTGCTTTTTCAAAAGCAGACTCAGAGATCTTTATCATGATACGCGATAAAGCAATTAAAGCGAAAGTTGTAAAAATGCCATTTTATAAATCATAATCTCCTATTTCAAGGAGATTGATTGTGAGGGAATAAATTATGGAAAAAAAATTAACAGTTGATGTTTGTTTGTCACCCTATCTTTATCCTGTTCACCATAGGGATGACACCATTGTTGTTGTTATAGACATCCTTCGCGCTACTTCTGCCATGTGCACTGCTTTTCATTATGGTGTCGATAAAATGATTCCTGTGGCAACAGTTGAGGAAGCAACAGAATATAAGAATCAGGGGTTTATGGTTGGTGCCGAAAGAAATGGGGTTGCCTTGGATGGATTTGATTTTGGGAACTCTCCATTCAGCTACATGACTGATAAAATAAAAGGTCAGACAATTGTTATTTCTACCACAAATGGTACTCAGGCAATAGAAGCGGCAAAAGATGCTTATCAGGTGGTGATCGGTGCATTTACAAACATTTCTGCCTTATGTGATTATTTGATCGCTCAAAATAGAAGTGTACTTTTATTATGCTCTGGCTGGAAAAATAGATTCAATTGGGAAGACAGTATGTTTGCTGGTGCAGTTACTAATCGCCTTTTAAAAGCGGGTATGCATAAAACAGGCGATGCCTCTTTAGCAATGGCTTTTCTTTATGATCAATCCCAGAAAAATCAGATTAAATTTTTGAGAAATTCTTCCCATGCAGAACGTTTAGCTTCTCTGGGACTGAAGAAGGATATTAAATATTGTTTTCAGCTTGATCAAACATCTATTATTCCTGTATTAAAAGGTAAGTATTTAGTAAAGCTCTCTTAACCTTTTCAATCTTATAAATTCATATCTTTATGTTGCCTGAAACTTAATTGATCTTATATTGATTAACAGGAATATAACTTGATGAAAAAAACTATCCTACTCATATTCGTTTTTGCAATTTTACTTTTGCTTATTCCTTTTAAGGAACCTGCATATTCTTGGGGTTTTTTTGGACATAAAAAAATTAACCGGATGGCCGTTTTTACTTTACCTGAAGGAATGATAGGGTTCTATAAACAACATATTGAATATATTTCAGAACATGCTGTTGATCCTGACAGACGCAGATATGCGAATGCAGATGAAGCACCTAGGCATTACATAGATATTGATCATTATGGAAAATATTCTTTTGACTCTGTCCCTCACTGGTGGAAAAAAGCGGTTGCAAAATATTCGGAAGATACACTTCAAGCATATGGAATTGTTCCATGGCATATCGAAAAGATGGTGTATCGGTTGACGGAAGCTTTCAAAGACGAAAATCTTGATCTTATCCTTCATTATTCTGCCGACTTGGGTCATTATATTGCTGATTCGCATGTTCCATTGCACACCACAGAAAATTATAATGGTCAAATGACCAACCAAAAAGGTATTCACGGATTTTGGGAATCACGTATTCCTGAAATGAAATCGGAGGGGTATGATTACTGGGTAGGCAAAGCAAAATACATCGACAAGCCAATTGAAAAAGCATGGGCAACCATAAAAGCAAGTCATGCTGCAGTAGATTCTGTTTTAACTTTTGAAGCTCAGTTAAATGCAAAATATTCTCCGGACAAAAAATATAGTTTCGAAAACCGCGGCGCTACTTTAATGAAAGTGTATTCAAAAGAATACACAGAAGATTATGATAAAATGTTAAATGGTATGGTGGAAAGAAGAATGCGTGAGGCGATTATAACTGTTGGCAGTATGTGGTATACAGCATGGGTGAATGCCGGAAAGCCAGATCTTTCTCGCTTTGATAGTAAGGATGTTTCAGATTCATTGAGGCAAGCAAACAAGTACGCGGAAGAACTTTGGAAAAATGGAAAAGTATCAGAGGTGAAAGGTCACAATGATTAGTGCTACACGTTTGGATTACTATAAATTTGTATTTGAAATTTTACTTTCGATTGGGGTCAACAAATCGCTTGTCATTCAGAAATTCTTTGTCAGTCAATGTTAGAAGGAAAGCGATAATATCTTTTCTTTCTTTGTCGCTTAAGCTCCCAATTTTAGTTACGTCTTCATCTGTTGTTTTGTTATGACTTATTGTTGATGAGTAATGATTCAATACATCTTTTAATTTTCTGTATCTGCCATCGTGCATGTAAGGGAAAGTCATTTCTATATTCCGTAAACTAGGGACTTTGAATTTAAAATTGTCACCCTCTATTTTTGTTATTCTTCCCCTACCAATATCATTTAACGATGAGTCAGCCATGAGTCCATTGTTTCTATATGAATTGTCCGTAAACAAAGGTTCTTTATGGCAGCCCGAACATTTTGCTCTGAACAATTGAAGTCCGCTTTTTTCCTGTATACTAAAAGTGTCTTTCCCTGATAGGTATTTATCATAACGGGAATTTGCTGAGATCATAAGCCCTGTAAATTGTGCCAACGATTTTAATAGTCTTTCCGAATTAATGATTGTGTCTTTGTAAGCTTTTTTAAATAGAGCAACATATTCTTTTTTTTGTTTTAGTTTAAAAATAATATGTGCTAAACTTTCATTCATCTCAATTGGATTAGTGAGCGGGTTAATCGGTTGTACTTCCATATTGTTGACACCTCCATCTGCCATATACGTATCTTTCCAGATCATGTTTTGTATGGCAGGTACATTTCGTGTTCCTATCTTCCCATCTATCCCATGGCTCAATGTGTGGTCAATGTGAGCGAATGCTGCTACTCTTTGATGACAACTTTGACAGCTGGTAGAACTGTCTTTTGAAAGAATGGGGTCGTAAAATAATTTTCTGCCAAGTATAAAACCTTCTGGACTTATTTTATTGTTTTTAAAATCATAAATGGGTTTTGGAAATCCTTTGGGAATCTTTAATTCGATATCTTTTTTTGAAATGGAATGATCAGAAGCGTTGTTTGCAAAACTCAATAGAATAATGCAGGCAGAAAAAATAATCAATACAATAAACTTGTTTTTCATTTCTCTATAATAAACATATCCTTATAGTTATCCGCTATGATTGAGGCATTGCGGGTATCAGTCACCGAAGACATTTTTGTGAAATCTATATTGGTAGGTGTTTTTAAAATTTCAGCAACATTGACTTTTATTTTCATTGCTTCGGTCTTGGTGTTTTCAATTAACAAAGGTTGCTCCAATTTTAATAATACAGTCCGTATGCTATTTGCGGGTGATTTGTACCCACCTATGTGATACTCAAAAATATTTCCAGGAGATTTTGAAAAAGAGGATTTCCCTTCCAATTTTAAAAAGATATATCCTGTGTTCCAAGCCCAAAACATTCCGTTTGTTTCGTCTAGCGCACCTGATTGTGCACCACTGCAATTGTGAAGACTATCTACGCCAATCATATAAGAAATGCTTGTGTAGTTTCCTTTTGGAATGTGAGTCAGAACTATTTTTTTTGATTTCTCTTCTTCTTCATTTATTAGAAAATAGTCGTGTGAAATGTATTCAGTTCCATCAGCTTGCTTCAAATGGATATTGCTTATGTAATATTTGAAATTTGAAACAGTATACGCTTGTCCGAAACTGTTTTTATAAGTTGTACTATCAAGATTTAATACTAAGCTATCAACATAATGATAAAAAGTAATGCTCAGCATTCCTTTGGAGGAGTGCTGAGCATTAGAATGGGAAGGGGATGTTAAAAAATATAGCAGTACCCCGAAAAGTAAATAGCCCCGTTTTTTCAATTATAGATTATTTGGTTACCACCACTTTTGATGTTTCTACTTTGTCGCCATCAGTTACTCTTACAAAATAAATTCCTGCATAAACAGTCTGAAGATCAAAGTAACACATTGTACTTCCCTGAAATAATGTTTGCGTTTGAATGATTCGGCCTAAGCCGTCAACTAATTCAACTTTTCTATTAGTTTTTCCACCTAAATGTGATTGAATGAAAAGCACATCATTTGCAGGATTTGGGTAGATGGATACTTTCAAATTTTCATTTGTAACATCAGCGATGCCTGTTGAAGATACATAAGTCGTAAGCCCTCCAGGAATGGAAGGAACAGTAGTGACAACTTTTGTTCCGTAGAATGTTGGCCCAACCACATATGGATAATATGCATTCCAATTAGCATCTACTGTTGCAAAGTAACAATACGTTCCAAGGGGGTATTCAGGAGTTACACAAAAACGTCCATTATGAATATCTAAATAATCTGGAGTAGATGCAGAAGTAGGGTTATATTGATAATCCTCTCTATATTCACCGAGAGGATGTGTAACACTAACAATAGGTCCAGCAGTTACAACTGTTCCATCATAATAAGTTGTTCTGGAAGTGATGCTTCTCAAGCTGAAACTTGATTTCATTCTTACAATTCCACCTGTACCATCAACATTTTTATATCCGTAAGCTCCATAAATAGGAAAGCCATCGGCAGCAAAACCGATCAATGGCGAATGTACTGTTGAATCGATCACGTACAATCCGTCAGCTAAATACAAATTACAAACAGTTGAAATTACATTTAGATCCAGATTAAAAGCACTTGGGTTTTGATGGTGATGATAATTTGTCATAGCAGGATGTCCTTTCGCACAATCAAAACCGACTCTTTCCGCTGGAACAGCATCTCTGTTCCAAATGCCATCACCCATTCCGCCAAGAGGGCCACCCGCATCAGCTCCTGTTGAATTTTTGTAAGACACACCGTCTCTGTAATCAAATAAAGACACTCCATTTATAAAAACGCCAATGGTTCCTCCGGTAGTTGATGCCAGCGTTCCTGTATTTTGAACAGGATTCAAGGGGAATTTATATTTGTTATTATTATTACCTCCTTGATTTGGATTTCCGTCTAAATAAGGCCCTATTACATAAGATGGGATTCCGCTGCAGCTTACATATACGTTAGTTGTATTGTAGGCAACAGATTGAACATTAGCTGGGTAGGTGGCATCTACAATTGGAGTAGAACTTCCACTAATATAATGTCTGCCAGTTATACCTGTGGTGTTTTGAATCCAGCTTGTGATAACAGGGTTGGTTTGTGCTTCAGCACTTGCGAAGAAAAACAACACAAAGCCCATTACTAATTGTTGTACTTTATTTTTCATAGTTTTGATTTTTAATGTTTAAAGGATAACAGATTCTAATTTGTTTTATATTTTATTGAACAGCCAATGCTTTTGGTTTCATTTAATGTCACACTTTTACCTAAAATTAATTCATTAATTGCATTTCCCAAATAATTATTTTCAACTTTTTGTGGCTCTGCACCATTATCATCAATAGCACCTGAATATTTTATTTGCCATTGTTTATTTGACTTTAATAAAATAAATGCGTGGGGCGTTTTATTTGCACCAAGGGATTTTGCTACCTCCTGTTTGGAATCTTTTAGATAAGGGAAGTTGAATTTTTTTGCTAGTGCATATTTTTTCATGTTCTCCATATTCTCTTCTGGAAAGTCGATGGCGTCTGTTGAATTTATAGCAATTAATGGAAATCCTTTTGAAGTATATTTTTTATTTAATTGATTCATTCGATCAACATAAAGTTTAGCAAATGGACATCTGTTGCAAGTAAATATGACAATGACGCCTTTCACTTTTTTAAAATCATTTATGGAAATAATTTTTCCATTGGTGTCTTTTAATGAAAAGCTATTCACCAATGAATTTATTTTCACTGCTGGTGTGAATTCAGTTTTGAAACTGGCTGCAAATAATGCAAGTATAACAATACGAGCTATCTTTATTTTAAACGTAATATTCATTATTCTTTAAAATAAGATTTTACATAAGATCGCCCTTTGTTATCCGTTAATCTTAAAAAATACATTCCAGTTGCTAATGGTGAAACGTTTATTTCGGTTTTTCCGTTACTAATAATTTCTTCCATTACTGACTGCCCATGTGTGGTTATTACTTCCGCTTTTATTACGGGTGAATTATCAGTTAATTTGAAATTTAATATTCCTGTTGTAGGGTTTGGGAATACCAACAGATTTTTATTTCTTTCAGTATCCATTATTCCAGAAACAGCATTTCCAACAACAAATTGACCCATCATCCCTTCGTCTTCGTGCAACGCAATGTGGCAGTGATACATGAATGGGTGAAGTGCGTCAGCATAATCACTAAATTTTGCAATGAATTTAACCGTTTCTCCAGCTTTAATAAGTACAACATCTTTCCATCCTTGCTCATAGGTTGGTGGTGTTGCACCATTTCTGGAAAGAATATAAAATTCTACATCATGAATATGAAAAGGATGTGAAAATCCAGACGTGCTGGTAATTTGCCAAATTTCTGTATTGTCTAATGGTACTGTGTATTCAATATGATTAATATCAAATAACTTATGATTAATAATAAATGCGTTTGGCCCTAAAATACCTGAAACGCCAGTGCTGTCAGAAATAGTTAAGGCTCTCGTTAGTGAAGCGGAAGCTGCTGATGGAAAGGTGTTAGTGGTTAGAGTAGATGGAATAGTGGTAATGGCTCCGGTGGTTGGTGCTCCAATATTTAATTTTAAAATATTGTAATTTGTATGTCCTAAATAGCTGGTAAATGGTCCGCCGGGACCGAACGCATCACCTCCAGGAATGTTTCCTGGTAGTGAGGCATTATACGCCTTTAAAAAAACTGACGTTCCATTTTGTCCTGTGCAATTGACTAATATTTCAACCCGTTCGCCTGCTGAAATTAAAAATCGTGGTGTTGCTCCTGAAATTAAAATTGGAGCATTTACTAACCCGCCATCTGTTGTAATAACATAAAATGATCTGTTGTCGCTGAAACCTAAATTATACGAAGTTTCTATTGCCGCATCTAAGATTCTTAATCTGACCACTTGTGCAGGTATGTTATATTGTGCTCTTAAAGTTCCATTTACCATGATGGAATCTCCATAAGGTACTTCAACAAATTGATGTGAAGTGTTAAAATCTCGATCTGTAATTGCTAGTGGAATATCGTCCACTCCATAGGTTCGTGGCAAAGCAAGTGCACTTTCAATTGAATCTCTAACAATTATAAATCCTCCTAAACCTTCAGTTATTTGTTTTTGAGACATCATATCTAAATGTGGATGATACCAATAGGTGGCAGCATTATTCATTACTTGCCATGTTGGGTTCCAGGTTGTATTTGGTGGAATTGTTTGGTGTGGACCACCATCCATTATTGCTGGAAGATGCATTCCATGCCAGTGCACCGTTAATGTATCGGCTAGCTTGTTGGTGACATTCATATGAACCACATCCCATTTATTAAATATTAAGGTTGGTCCCCAGATGTTCTTATTGAAAGATGCTGTTATTGTTTGAGTACCTGTATTAATGATCTGCTTGAAAGTATCTAAGGCTGTTAAATTGAAGGTCGTCCCAGCTAACGTATCCGGTATCCAAAGCGTATTGTAAG
>Ga0209596_1001023_pt1 | contig 24796 bp, 30 predicted proteins | sample M_130807_MF_Meta_FD_187314 | JGI IMG/M metagenome (GOLD analysis project Ga0209596, IMG submission 187314) | Freshwater microbial communities from Lake Montjoie, Canada to study carbon cycling - M_130807_MF_MetaG (SPAdes) (version 2) | ecosystem: Environmental > Aquatic > Freshwater > Lake...
TTTTATTAATCCTTCGTACATATTTTTATGATTTTTTATCTATTGTCTATGTGTATGATAACTTCTGTGTAGTAATCTAAAAAGTGTTCATTGTATAGATCCCATTTTATGTTTACTCCATCAACGGAATACACTTCGAAATTTTTATGGTTGATTAGATACTCATCTCTGAATTTTCTAAAATTTTCTTTTAGTTCCGCACCTAAATGCCACTCACCTGATATTTTTCTTATTTTAGAAATTAGTTCATAGTTCTCTTCGGTGAATATAGAATACTCTCCACCTTCACAGTCTGTTTTTAAAAAGTCGATTTTTTCCAAATTGTTTGTTTCAAAAAATGTTTTTAGTGTTATTGTGTTCATATCACCACCTTTAGCGAAGTAATACTCACTATTATCAATTTTTTTATCGATAGTTGATATCCCGGCCATTATACAAGTAACAGGTTCACCATCAACATTCTTCAACAAAGTCTCATATTCTTTATTATCCGGTTCTAAACAATATACATGTTTTGGATTTTTATCTAAAATAGAATATGTAAATGGTCCGATACTTGCTCCTATATCAACCACAACATCACCTTCTTCTACATTTAGAACCTTTTCATATATTCTATCAATTAAGGTTTCCTTTGTTATAAAGTCTTTGAATGACTCATGTGGTTCTTCTTCTCCCCAATAGAAACCAGAAAAGTCTCTTCTTAGCTTGACACCAGAAAGACTATCTAACATGTTTTTCTTGTTTATGTTAGAATCATTTGTTATGTAGATAACTTTTTCATCATACATATTTTTATATGTGTGTAGTCTTTTTATGAAAGTTGGTAAACCATAACTCAATGCTTCTTTTACTGCCAAAGGACTTAGCTCAAAGTTTGAGGTAAAGTAGAAAAGATCTGCAGCTTTATAAAACTTATCAACATCGTTTCGTTCTCCATGAACAATACAATTAGAGGGTATTGATTCCATTATAGGTCCCCAATAGTCTTTAAAGTTCACTGCTTGATTTCCAACAAAGTGAAAAATAATCTTTTCTCTTTTGAATTCTTTAGCCAACTCAAAAAGTTCGCCTTGATTTTTACCTTTTGTGAAAAGACCGACGTTCAAAACATGTTTGTAGTCTTTGTCCCAACCTAATTCATCTTTAGCATAATCTTTGTCGTATTCGTATTTCTCAATAGGATATTCCCAAACATCACACTCAATCTCACCTTTGAAGAAGGTATCGAAAATATCCTTACTCCAGTCGGAAACAAGAACAAATCTATCCGCAGTGTATCTTATACAGGCAGGGTCGGTCAGTGAAGAATGTGTAGTGACTACTATATGATATTTTCTATCTTCTGAATATATTTTATCCAAAATAACTCTTTCTATGAAAGTTTCAGGTATTTCATGAAAATGGATTATATCTGGTTCAATATCAGAAATTATACTCAATACTTCTGTCTTATTTTGACTTATGGTATATAATTTATTTTCAAGTATATTTTCAATCGCGTTTCTTTGTACAACAAAAACTCCACCGGTTACATTCTCCCATTCTATTATAGATATTTCATATTCATCTTTTAGAATCTCTATCTGTTTTAACACAAATTGTGGCATTCCTCCAGTAGATAGATGAGGTGCTATAAATAGTAGTTTCTTCTTCATATGATATTATATAAATAAGACAAATATTTGTTTTAAAAAGACACAATATCATTTTTATATATATAATCTATTGATAAAAAACAAAAATCAAATGGAAGACTATAATAAAAATATGGGAAAACTTATAAATCTTAACGAAACTGAAAGTCAAACTTTATTGGATGAGATATTCGCAAACGAGATAATCGTTTTTGAAGATGTTCAGGGATCAAAAATATGGGTAAATTGGAATGGAAAAGATTTTTCTATCAAACCAAAATCAATAAGTAACCAAGAAATAAATCTTGTGGACTTGGCGATGCAGAATTATTACAATCCTGCAATTGATTATCTAAACTCTTTAGATATAAGAGTAAAATCACTTTTAAATAAAAAATGGTGGTTTTGTTTTGAATATTTTCCAGATAACCAACCTGCAAATATTGAATACGAAAGAACTCCAAAAAACAATCTTGTTTTGAGTGCTATATACAAAAATGGAAAATATGATTTTATCATCGACGAAATAGACGAATATGCTAGATTATTTGATGTAGATATGCTTCCTATAATGTTCCAAGGTGTTTTGTCCGAAAGAATGATAGAAGCTATAAAATACTTCTTAAATACAAGTGAAGAAGATTTAGAATATGTTTTTGGCGAAAAGAGTTTTGCATTCTTTTTCTATAAAATATTAAATCCTGCTTCTGAGAATTCATTTTTAATGCAAGACGAATTCCAACAAAACATAGAAAAACTTATAATCAGATCAAAGATAAAAGATGTTTCTTTTGAACTTCTAAACCCTTTATATAAAAGAGTTAGTGATACAAATAGTACTGATTTTGTTGAGATATATACTTTAATCTTAGTAAACTTTTTAAACTTTTGTCAATCAATAGATTTGAAAGATATGAAACTTAAAGGTGAGAAGAAAGATGATATCTATATTTATCTTATGTGTAGACTTTTCAATTTCTATATAGGAGAGTTAAAACAAGATCTTTTAGATTTTGAATTTATAGTTCCTGAATTTTTTGACAAAGAAAAGTTTAAAATAAACACAGAGCTTATCGAAAATAAATTAACAAAAGAATACATAGGAGAAAGTCCTAAATTGGAATATATCTTCAAAGTTATACTCGGATCTTTTAACAAGAAGAGAAAGAAACCAATTGGAATTTTCACTGAAAATACTGTAAAACTCCTAAATCTTTTTATTGATGATATAAGTAAATACATCGATAATCATCTTAATAAGATACATGAACTTGAGCTTACAAGATCCGGTCTTTTAGATTTTGGAGATTTCTTCGATATTCAATACGATGTTGATGCAGATGGTGATGTTTATCCTGATGTTTATGATGAGTTTGCAAAAGGTGGTGCTACAGATAAGAAGAAGAAAGGTAAAGGTGGTAAAGGCGTTGCTCTTCCACAAGAATTAGAAGAAGAACCTAAAGCTCCAATTAAATAAGGTGTGTAAAATTTACAAATCATGAAAACATATCCAGAACTAAAGGATATAAATCATATGAGTATAAAGTCAATATTACCATTATCCAAAATCAACGGATACTCTAATATCAGAAAGAAACTAGAAGACAAAAAACACAGTCTTCAGTTTTTACCAGAATCGATGGAGGAATTTTCAAAAAACAAAAATTTTGAATATAAAGGTCAAAAGCTAAAATCTTCATACGCCTTGGATATAGTTCATAACCTAATACTGAAATACTATTTTAAAAAAGACAACAGATTTCATCTTATGTCAACCATTCTCAAAGAGAAGTACGGACACCTATACAACTACTATATGGACTATCTAATAGAAACGAAGACTATATTGATGGTTTCTAACTATAGAGCAGGAAGAAACGCAAAAGTCTACAAAGTATCAGAACATATACTTAAAGAAAAAATAAAGAGATATATCAACAAAGATAATACTCTTTTAAAAAAATATAAAAACAAAGTATCACAGGTAGAAGAAGATGGTATAAAAAACAGTTTTATAGACACCGATATAAAAGCAATGCTTGTAGATGATCTATTCTATACAAAGATTGAGTTTGACAAAGCTATATTCTATTTAGACAATCTACAACACAACGATACTAATATTTATAACAGAAATAGATATTCTGTAGAATGTGTGAATGATAAACATATATTCTATCATTTTGATGGTTATGGTAGAATGCATACAAACTTTACTATATTAAAATCCTTTATAAGAAAAAATTGTCTTTTATTAGATGGTATGGAAACACATGAAATTGATATTGTTAATTCACAACCGTTATTTCTTACCAAGATAATAGCGGATAGTGAATCTAAATGGGTAAATAAAGAAGAATTTGAGCTATTTAGAGACCTTACAATAAACGGAAACTACTACCAGTATGTAATGAATCACATGAAGACAAAAGATAGACCTATGGCGAAGGAAATGACTTATAAAGTCTTATTTGGTAGAAATATGCACAATAGTAAAGCAGATAAAGTATTCAGAGAACTGTTTCCGACTATACACAATTTCATAAGATTGTATAAAAAAGAAAAAGCAGACTATAAAGTGCTTGCATATGAGCTTCAAAAGGCAGAATCTAACCTTATTTTCAACAAAATAATAAGAGAAATTAAAAATTCTTTTCCCGAAATAAAAATTGTTACAGTTCATGATAGTATTATCATACCTAGAAATAGAAGAGATGAAGTAGAAGCTATATTCAAGACAAAGCTTTATGAAGAATTTCAACTTTTTTAAAATAATATATAAGATATACCAGAAGGAAATATTTATATATAAACTATGCTAGGATTAGAACAACCAAACACTTCATACATGCTTATTTCTTCTTCTGATAATCTAGATCAGATTACATCAGTGTTGTATGCAAAGAACTATCAGATACTTCCTATAAAAGGATATTTTGAAGGAATTTTTGAGGATTCAATTATGGCATTTGGTAGAACAGACAACGACGAACTTAGAAACGATGTTCTTTTCCTTTTAGGTCATTTTAATGAAAAAAATGCAATTATAAAATACTTAGGTGAATCAGAAGCCAAAAAAGTTTTCTTTAACGGTTCAGAAGAACCATTGGAGATAGTAATGTACAATACTAACGAATCAAACAAATCATACATACATAGTGGAATATCATTTTCTTTTGTAGAAAAGACTAGATATTGGAAACCAAAATCTCAAGAGGATCTTAAAATAGGAATGGTTGTAGAATATCAAAACAATAATAAATGGTATGAAAGAATCGTTAGAAATCCTAAAGAAGAATGGGAAAAACTTTATAAGTTACTTACTAAATATGATAAGGTAAGAATACCAGCAAAAAAACTTCAATATACATAAAAAGCACTCATTTGAGTGCTTTTTTTTATTTTACGGTAAACCATACATATTGTTTTTCCCAATGAGGAGTTTCTTTTAGACAATAAGTATTATCTGGTATACTTTTTATACATATAATACCACTCTGATCCATTCTACCACCACGAGCGACTATAATCTTATTTGGACTAATGTTTTCATCCAATATAATAGAAAGAGTTCCAAGCATAAAATCTGATTGACTATCGAACCAATACCAGTTGTTTCTACCCACAATCACTGCAGTTCCTAGACCCATTCTTCCTTCTGCTGCGATAAAGTTGGATGCGTGTGCAATCTTTGTTATAATCCTTCTGAAGTTTATTGCGTTGTTTTCCTCTAATGTACTATGTGGGTCGTTCATCGCTACATAATCAAGACTTATTGGATAATGGTGTTTTTGTTTTGTGTTACTTTCTAAAAATGTGATTACATTATTGTATAAACTCTCATCATCTACAAAAGGATTTGATTGAGCATTTAGAGTCATGATCTTTGGAGATATTGTCCCAATGAATCCTTCTTCAGAATCAAGAATTGTTTCTGATGTATAATCTCCATTGTCTTCATCTACCTCATCTAAAACAGTGTCTATCATAAGGTTTCTTTTCTTTCTTTTTACCTCTCTTCTAGTCTCGTCATCTTCTACTATCATATCCATATACATCAATTGTGCAATTGGACCCATGCTCTTATTTTCTTCAGAGTAGTTACAGATTGATTTTAGTTTATCATTAAAAGTTGTCATATTTGTATTTTATATATAATAGATGGAAAGGTTTAATAAATTTGTAGATGATGCTAAAAAAATACATGATAATAAGTATGATTATAGTAATTCTGACTATAAAAACGCAAAAACTAATATTAAGATAATATGTCCGGAACATGGTGAGTTTGAACAAAGGCCTGACAATCATTTAGCAGGTAAGGGATGTAAGAAATGTGGTATTGAAAAACTAACAAAATTATTTAAAAAGGATGTAAATGATTTCATAAATAAATCCAATCATATACATAATAATAAATATAACTATGATAAAGTTGAATATAAAAATGATGCAACAAAAGTTTGTATAATATGTCCAGAACATGGTAGTTTTTATCAAAGTCCAAATAAACATTTACTTGGCAGAGGATGTCCTTTATGTAAGACTAAAAATACAATAGAAACAAAAATGAAAAAGTATTCACAATACTTTTTAGATAAATCGAAAGATCTACATAATTCTAAATATGACTATAGTAAATCAGATTACATCAAAGCAAAGGCTAATATATCAATAATATGTCCAATACATGGTGAATTTAAACAAAGACCTGATAATCACTTATCGGGAAAAGGTTGTCCTAAATGTTTTCAATCCAACGGTGAAAATAAGGTAGAAAATTATTTAAAAATAAATAATATTGAATACGAAACACAAAAGAAATTCAATGATTGTAAAAATAAAAATAAATTACCATTTGATTTTTGGTTACCTAAATTAAACCTTATTATAGAGTTTGATGGTGAACATCATTTTAATTCTATAAAAAGATTTGGAGGTGATTCAAAGTTACAATATACAAAATTTTGTGATAAAATAAAAAATGAATATTGTATTAAAAACAATATTCATTTAGTAAGAATATCTTATAAGGATATAAAAAATATTGATGAAATCTTATCAAAAATTATCATATAAGTTTTTTATTCCTAACTTTGGTAAAGAATTATTAATAACTTTTTGTAGTTCCTCTTTTGACATACTACTCAATTTCTGAAGTAATTGTAGATTTCTTTGATACCATTTCATATCTGGTGCCATTCTTTCGTGATATAGATGATAACATTTTGCGTTATTTTCATAGAATGTTAAAAAGTTTTTAACCTTAACTGACTGAAAATCATCTTCTCCGCCCCAACCGATAAAGTTTTGGTCCCATCCACCAATCTTATGTATGGCTTCTCTTCTGAAGATACAGATTCCACCACATAGAGGAACTTTCTGAATATCAGTCTCACCTCTTCCTGCTCTATTTATCGTCATTATCTGATCAAGTCCTGTTCCAGATTCTTGTGTAGTCAAATCAATTACAGAGTTGTAAGGATTGACCATCTCGTATTGTTCTAATAATTGTACTGATTTGATAAACTCCTGAGGATCCATTATTAAATCCGAGTCTCCAAATACAATTAAGTTTGAATTGGCATATTTCAATCCTACGTTAAATCCCCATGATTTATTGAAAGGCATGTTTGATTTCAAAAAGATATGTCTACAAGGTAGCTTGATATCTTTTATTTTTGAATGTTTATCTTGTTCTACAACGATTATATCGGCACCTGAAAATGAGCTGACCCACTCTAAAGTTCGTTTTAAGTTATTTAATCGTTCACCACTATGTCTATAGCTGATTATGTAGGTAAAATTATAGTTGAATGTCATTACTATGGAATATTTTTGGTAATTTTATGAAATAATTGTATCTTTGTTTATATTATTAGATATAATATTTATGAAATATGTGGGAAGAACAGAAAAAGTTTCTATTCCAGATCTTGGAATAGAAACAACAGACGCAAAAGTAGACACTGGTGCCTACGGAAACGCTCTTCATGTAGATGAGATTTTCATAAAAGAAGAAAAGTTATTTTTTAAAATAGATAATAAAGAATATATCTACGAAAAGTATAAAACTATAGTTGTTCGAAACTCTTTTGGTAAAAAACAAAAGAGATTCTCTATAATAACAAAGATATTATTGGGAGAAAAAACTTATAAAGTTAATATATCTTTAACAAACCGAAAAAAGATGAAATATCCAATGCTAATTGGAAGAAGATTTCTAAGAAAGTTTGAATATATGGTAAACGTAAGAAAAAAAGACATAAATGATAGAGCTAAAACGGTGTAATTATTTTACTGGAGACATAGCATGTGTTTCAAGTGCTGTGAGTTCTATTGTCAAATTTCTGGAAGTGGATGGTAGAAATCCTATATTATTTACACCACCAAAACCTATTGGTTCCAAAAGTAAAAATATAACAAACTTAATCTATTACATATCACCATATATAACTTGGAAAGACTTTGAAGATTTTAAATGCAAGATTGAAGATCCTGCAAATAGATTTAGGGTTAATCTAATGATATTTGACTTTTGGACTTTAGGTCGTGTAGAGATATCAAGATATAAAGAACTAATCGACGAATTAGGTATAGATTATATAATAGTTGCTAAAGAATACATTTATAAAGAGTCTGACGATGTCGCCGATTTTCATGTAAAGAGTGAATATAAAGATTTAACCAACAGTAGTAGCACTGGTTATATGGCCACTAGATCAGAAATATGGCTAACAAACAAGATTGATGGTTGGACAGCAACATTAGACTCTTTGAAGACAGGATATATCCGTGATAAGAAAATTGATGATATTTTCAACAAATAATTGTTGAAAACTTTTTTAAATAAGTAAAAATTCCTTATCTTTGTATCATAATAGTTTATAATAACTTAATTTATTCGAAATGAGAATAACTAAAAAATTCCTTACTCTTACAAAATTCACATATCCACACGGAAAAGAGCACCAGTTAGTGCCTCAATTACCAGAAGGATATCAAGAAGACGGTATGGGAAACTACTACATTCAAATAGGTGAAACTCCTTCCACGATGTTTACTTGCCACTTAGACACCGCGGACAAAACACAAACAAAAGTAAAACACGTTTTTGATGGAAACATCATTCGTACCGATGGATCTTCTATCTTAGGTGCGGACGACAAAGCAGGTATGACCGTCATACTTTATATGATTAAAAAACAAGTTCCAGGTTTATACTACTTTTTCATTGGTGAAGAAGTTGGTTGTATCGGATCTAGAAAACTTGCAGCAGCTTGGACAAAAACAGAATTTTCTAAATATATCACAAAAGTGGTTTCTTTTGATAGAAGAGGAACAGACTCTATAATCACGTACCAAATGTTTGGTAGATGTTGCTCAGATGAATTTGGTCAGGAATTGGCAAACCGAATGAACGCAACTGGTAATAAAATGAAAATGGAGTTAGATAATACTGGAATCTTAACAGACTCTGCTAAATTTGTGAAATTGGTTCCAGAGTGTACTAACATATCAGTAGGATATCAAAATGAACACACAGGAAGAGAATGTCAAGATATTGAGTTCCTACGAAGATTGTGTAATACAGTTGTTAAAGTAGATTGGGAAACTCTTCCAGTAAAAAGAGACCCTTTAGATGATGATGATAATTATGATCATTATTATGGTGGATTCGGATACGAATCTATGAGTAAATACAACTATGGTAACTATGAAGAAAATCCAGAGTGGCAAGAAGAAAACTATACTCACGTCTTACTTGATGGTAAAACTAAAAGAGTTTATATCGCAACTTCTCGTATCGACGAAGAAAAGGCAGAAATCTATAAATGGTTAGGTACTCAAGTAGAATACTATGATGTACAAAGTATCGTTTGGAATGGACATAGTTTATATTACGAAGCAAAATCAGGTAAGTTAGAATTTGTTGGAAACAGAATTGATTTGATGGAAATGGTTGAAGAATTGAAAGCTATTCCAAAGAACAAAATTTCTGAAGTTCTTCCCGGTAAGAAAAGAACATTTATGAACACACTTTAAAACAAAAAAGAGGCTTAAAGCCTCTTTTTTTTATCCTAGAATAATTCCAGGCGTTTTGTACTCTCTCTGAGAGACAATTTCTAACATTTGATTAGTACTCAATTCTTTTGGATTCCATCCTTTTTTCTTAGAATATTCATTGATAAATTTTTCTCTAAGTAAAAGAGATTCGTCTTTAGGAAGAGCGTCGTTTTTAATCATTTTTAAGTCTTTGTTTTCCATAACTTTTTTTATTTTTTTTATATATTATAATTCTCTTTGTGATAAATCAAGTATAATACTTAGTATATGGTCAACGTTACTAAGTTCGCCACCAAAACCGTAACCATCGTCGTGTGACTCATACTCAAATACAGGTCTACCATCTAGTTTCAATATGCCAGAAGTCGTACCTTCACCATATTCGTTACGATTAGTTGAATAGTCATCAGTGAATCTTCTCTCTAATTCATCATACATCTTATCTGCATAATCCTCTTCTTTTCCAGTATCACCTAACTCTCCTTCTTCATTACGTACAAAAAGGATACTATCTCTCAATATATCACAACACTTTCTTACAAGTGAATCTCCAGATCCATAGTCGTGCAATCCATCAACATAATTCTCTAACTCACTTTCCAATTCATCAGGAGTTGTTTCTTCATTCACTAAAAAAACATCTTCTTCATCGTCGTAGAATTTTTTCCACGATGTCTCTTCGTTTTCGAAAAGTCTGAAATTTTTAATATACTTCATAATATTATTTTCTTTTTTTATATATTATTTTTTAACCATCCTATTTTTTCTTCTTTGATCATTAAGCAGTTGGCATTTGTAAAGTATTCAAATCCTACATTCTTCTTGACAAAAGTATCTCTAAATGATGATAGAGTAGTATGAGACATTATTTCAAATAGCTCTGAAATTGGTGATTTGAATCCTGCATCATATTGCTTAAGTAAGAAAAGTGAATCCGAAAATTCTTGCTTTGTCTTTGATAGAAGAGCCAAATCAGGAGAACAACTGAATACTATATTTGCACCATCAAATGGTATAACGATATAAGTATTGGTATCTGATGCAAATGCCTCAGCACCTTCTTTTGTAGTAGAACCTATAAGACTTTTATATCTTGGTACAATATATTCTTTTCTATCATCAAAAAAGTCTTTATAGTTGTATGTTCCAATTGTTCCTCTTCTAGCTTCTTCAAAAAACAAACCAAAGTCTCCAAAGTTGTTTGAGTTTCTCCAAAGCATGTCGTTATCAAACGAGAAGTTCTTGCAGTTTTCTCTGAAGACTTCTAAAAACTCTTGTTCATTAAGTCCTTTTGTTCTAGTCCTGGACTCTCTGTCTATAAACTCTTGAAATTCTAATATTCTTTTCATTCCATTATATATTATTTTATTTTATTAAAAAAATCCGTATATTTGTAGAAACATTTATATATGAGTAAAAGACTGAACAACTCCGACGCACTTAAATTTATCTTCGCAGGTAATTCAACATTCACACTTTTGAATAGTGAGACTGAAAATAGATTCACTTATAGAGTTAAGAAAGCAAAAGATAGTAATCTTTTCTTTTTAAGTGTATTGACTGGACCCGAGCAATATTCCTATTTAGGAACTATTTCTAATGGAAACTACAAACACGGAGCGAAATCTAATTTTACAGCTGGTGTTCAATCAGAAAAGGTTTTCTCTTATGTTCTCAATAAGCTTAAAACAGAGTCTTTACCAGAGTGTATAGAAGTTTGGCACGAAGGTAAATGTGGGAAATGTAATCGACCGCTTACTGTTCCTTCTTCTATTGAAAACGGAATAGGACCAGAATGCTTCAAAACTCTTTCTAAAGCAGAAAAGAGAGATATTTTTTTAACTTCAATTTTAGGATAATGGTAATGGTAATTTTTATTAATTTACTTCAGATTTTTGCTTTGATTTTTGGATTTTTCTATTCAATCATAAGAGTCAAAAGACTAAAGTCTATAACATTTGATGTAAGAATGGGTACTAAGTGTTATGGTTGTACGACCGATATAGAACATGATGATCTTGATTACCTCACAGAGGACTTATCTAAATATGAGCATATTAATCTTTGTGTTGCTTGTAAAAGAGAAGAAAGCTTGGATAAGTTCATAAAATCTGGTTTTCCGGACGCAACTAGAATAAACAAATTGAAAAAGTTTTTATTTTCAAAAAAATCTGATAAGATTGTCCGGTACTTCATGTTCGCCGTATTGACAAGTATACTTGTTGAGTTTGTTTCTAGATTTTTTTTTGATGTAAAGATATTTTGGTTTTTGACACCAATCTGCAACATAGTCTATTGGAGTTTATTTTGTTATAAATCCAAAATAACATATATAAAAGAATAAAAATTGCTATATTTGTAGTATGTTTAAAGTAAAAGGTATATTAGAATTCGATCCTGTTGATGTGTCTAAAAAACACTCTCAGCAATCCACTTGGAAAAAAGTGGCAATGGTTCGTTTCTATGAAGATGATACCTACAAATACTATAAATGGCTTTTAGAGCAAAGATTCGGTCTTCGTATTCCAGATACAAACGTATTTGAATGGAAAGGTAGATTAAACGATCCGGTTCGTGGAACTCACGTCACTGCAATAAATGATATTGTTGATGATGAAATCTATTTACAAGCTAAAGAGATGTTTCATGGAAAAGAAGTAGAAATCACATACGATCCTACATTGATTAGATGCAACACTAAAGGTGATAAAATTTGGTGGCACATAAAAGTTTATTCCGACGATATTATGAATATACGAAATGCTATGGGTTTAGGAACACCATTTCATAGTCTTCACATGACTATTGGTTTAGTAAATCCAAAGTTTATAGAACACAACGAATGGGTCGTAAAAAGCTGTGAGAAATTAAGAATGTATTTACCAATAAAATAGTTATTATGAAAAATTACAATGAAATAAAAAATGAAGAACTTATTGTAACCAAGCACTATTCTGATAAAAAGTTAGATAGATATATTTGGAATTGCATACTTATTAGAAAATTTCTTAACGAGAATTTCTTTTGGATTATATCTTGTATTCCATTTATTATTATACCAGGAATTTTTATACTAATAGGATTTATTGAGTTAGATATAATTACGGTTTTTTTGTTCACGTTTTCACATCTTCTTTTTTGGTTATTAAAAGGGAAAAAAGAAGCTATTAAGGTAATAAGCGAGACTCTTCCCGAATTGGAACTCACCATCGAGGTGTTAGAAGATATTAAAAAAGAAAGAAATGGATGATTTTTTTGATAGTTTTAAAAAGTCAGTAGAAAAACATAATCATACTGTAAAAGTGGTTCATTTCAAAAAGGAACCATATGATATCTATATTGGACGAATGCAGGGTGGTAAGTACAATAAATGGGCTTATCCAAAAGAACTTAGAGAAAGTTTTCCACCAGGAACTCCAAGAAAAGATATTGTTGCTGCTTATGAAGAGTATCTTCTTTCAAATAAAGAGCTTATGAGCTCTCTTTACGAACTGAAAGATAAAGTACTCGGGTGTTGGTGTAAAAATGAAGGTGGAGGTGGGAAGTCTTGTCACGGAGACATATTAGTAAAGTGGGTAAAAAAATTGTAACTGATGCTAAGAATACACAGTAAAGTAAACACACCATATGGTGAAGGAATATTGGTTTCTATGGAGACTGAATTCAATGGGCTATATATTACATACGAACGAACAAGATGTATTGTTTGGTTTGGAACAGAGAATCCCGGTATAAGTTATTCTGGTCATGGTAGATGGGTAACTAGAGAAATATCACTAAGAGAACTCATTGAGCTAAACCAAGACTTGATAAGAAACGAAAAAATAAACGACATACTATGCCAGAAGGACCAGAATTAAAAATAATGGCTGACTATATAAACGTCAATGTCAAAGAAAAGAAATTTAACAAGATATACGATGTTGCCAAAGGAAACATTCCTTCGGAATTTATGCTCTCGGACGGAGACTTCAAACTAACTTCAGAATCCAATGGTAAGGAATTAGTATTAAATGTATATCATGATGTTGCATCTTTTAAGATATCCGTTTTTATGGGAATGTCTGGGAATTGGCTCTGGATACCAACTAAAGACTGGACCGACCGAAAGTTCGTCAGGATGCGAATGGACACGACCGATGGCTGGTCTTTACTTCTTTACGGCCTCTATATGGGGCCAAAATACAAAGTAGGCGGATTTGCTACAAAAAGAAGTCCGGATCCAACTAAAGAGTTTGAATCGTTTAAAAATAATGTCTTAGACAACCTTCATCTTAAGCCATTCAGTAAACCAATCTGTGAGGCTCTTTTGGAACAGAAATACTTTAACGGAATCGGCAACTATCTGAGAAGCACTATAATGTACTATCTGGATGTAGATCCTTTTGAAGAAGCTCGTGTAGTCATAAAACGAAATCCAGAAATACTCGATATGTGTAGAGATATTCCAATGAAGGCATACCAACTTCATGGGGGTCAGCTTCGTGACTGGCAAAATCCCTTCGTTGCAGATGTTGAAGAATTCCTAAAATGGGTCTTTTATCAGAAAGGTTTGTCGTGTAGAGACAACACCGGAAGAACTTTTTGGTATAATCCTAAATGGAAAAAAAACTGTCCTTATAAATAATGTTTGAAAATAACTTCAATATAATAGTTGGTAATAATTCTACGTGGAAAAGCTCTGCTCTTCATGCGCTTGCCTATGATTTGAAGTCTCAGCTAAACAAAAAGATAATATTCTTAGGTTCGTTAAGTGAGAACAAGACACATTTCATGAACGAAAGATACTATTTACATAGATACTTTTCATATGATGACGATAACAATGCGAAGATGTTTAAAGTGATAGAAGAGCTTTGTTTAAAAGATCAAATAGATTTTTTGTTCATAGACGATATCGACCGTTTCCAAGCAACCGACGCAAAGAAATACATATCTTTCTTGGATAAAATTCCGGTACGCAAGATAGCAACCTGTACTGATACATCCTCTATTCCTCTTTATGAATTTTCTGAAGAAATCACTGATTCGGAAAACTATTTCTTGCATATAAAATATAACAACGGACGTTCTTATGTCACGATTGATGATGTTAAAGCAGATGCTTTCATCAAATCCTTTATAAGAGACGAAAAAATAAAAACAATATTAGAATGATAAAAGCAGACTGGTACTATATTCAAAATTTAAGAAAAATTCTAAAAGAAGGATCGTGGGATGAAAATCCTCGTCCAAAATGGGCTGACGGAACTCCGGCAAACTCAAAGTTCATAACAGGAGTATTCGAAGAATATGATATTTCAAAAGGAGAGTTTCCAATCACTACTTTGAGAAACACCGCAATCAAAACAGGAATCAGAGAGATTCTTTGGATCTATCAAAAACAATCTAACTCTTTGGTTGAAGCTAGAGAGATGGGAATCAACTGGTGGGATGAATGGAATGTAGGTGATGACACAATCGGTCAAAGATATGGTGCTACAGTAAAAAGATATGATTTGATGAACAAGCTTTTGAACGGACTAAAAAATGATCCATTCTCAAGAAGACACATCATCGATATGTACCAATATACTGATTTAGAAGAAACTGAAGGATTGTTTCCTTGTGCATACAAGACTACTTGGTCTGTAAGAAAAATAGAAGGTGAATACTATTTAGATATGACTTTAGATCAGCGTTCTAATGACTATCTAATGGCAGGTTATATCAATAAGATTCAGTATGTTGCACTTCAAATGATGGTTGCACATCACGTAGGATATAAAGTAGGTAAGTTCTGTCATTTAGTTCAAAACCTACACGTTTATGATAGACACGTAGACTCAATACCAGAAATATTGGGTAGAACTAACCTTACTGATGTAAATCCTTCTATAGAGTTATTAATCATAACAACAAATCGTGACTTTTACTCTATAACCATAGACGATTTTAAAATATCTGGGATTGAAGGAATACAAAAACTTTCGTCAAAACTAGAAATCGCTATTTAAAAATAATAAAAAAAACATGCCAGAAAAAGAATTTGTCTTAAACGCAGATGGACCTCAAACTCTATATGAGTTTGTACAGGAACAACTTAAAGATTTAGATACTACTGAATTATCAGATGATGTATCACAAGATCCAGAGGTAGAAATAACTCCAGAAAAAATTTACTTCTGGACAAGAGTCTATATGAAAGAAGAAAATCCAAATATTGTGGTAGGTGACTACATCACTATTAAATATCTTACTTCAGGTGAAGAATTGAAAACTCAGTTCATAACCTATGCGAAGAATGGATTGGAAAGAGATCATGATGATGAGCTTACAAGCTATAACGCTGAAGAAGACAAAAAGGTTTTATGCCTTATGGTCGACGAAAAAGAAATAAACCAAAGTACGAATATTCCGTTCATCAGAACACTATTCAAATTAGGACATCATTATGAATATAATGTCATGAGAAGAGACGAACTTATTTTCACGAATGACAGAAATGGAGTTATGATAGATTGGTTCGACTGTGATTTTTAAGTCTGGTCATCTTTTGTATATAGGTCCGCTAATAAGCGGACTTTTTTGTTTTTATACTAAACCATGTTGAAAAACATGACTATAACCTATAGAAAATTATAAAAAATATGTTAATTGAAACTCAATATTTAAGCAATTCAAAAAAATTAGTATGTAGTTACGTCGATAAGTCCGGTGACATCAAATTAAAATACTATGACTGGGACAACCCAATGAAGTATGTATCCTGTGAAGATGATGATCCACAAAGACATTCAAAATTCAAGTCTTGGGATGGTAAATGTGTAAAGCACGTAGAGGTAAGTCATCCAGACAGATATGCAATCTATGAGTTCATGGATGCTTTACCGGAAGCAGAAAAAGAAGAGTTATTCGAATACAACCTTCCAAAGATCTATTTTATAGATATTGAGACTGAGATTGTGGATGGATTTCCTGAAGCCGCTGATATCAAAGATTTGGATGGTAATGTAACCAAAGAAGGTGCTTCTACACAAGTTCTTTCTATATCTATCGTTTATGATGATAAGATTATACTTCTTGGTTTGAAAGACATGCCTGATGATATGCAGGACCGAATACTTAAAAATACCAACAAATATTTTGAGAAGTTTGGAACAGAGTATAAGTTCAAATACGTCAAATACGATGATGAGTTTGATATGCTTTATGCTTTCTTTCATAAAATGGTTCCAAAAATGCCAGTTCTTACAGGATGGAACTTCTTGCAGTATGACTGGTTGTTCTTAGTGAACCGATCTAGAAAGCTTTCTAAATGGATGAATGGTAAAGAGTACAAAATAAACCCTGCAGAATCTTCTCCTGTAAAGAAAATCAATAAAATGTGGGGTACAGAATATGAAGTTCCTGCACATAGAATGATTTTTGACTACATGCAGTTATATGAAATCTGTGATACTTCTATTAAAGTAAAAGAGTCGTCATCATTAGATTTCGTATCCAGTAAACTCGTTGGTGTCGATAAGATTAAGTACAATGGTTCTTTACAAAAACTTTATGAAGATGACTTTGAGACTTTTATGTACTATAATGCGGTCGATAGTGTCTTGGTTCAAAAGATTCACGATGCAAGAAATTATATTTCTATTATCTATGCGATTTCATCATTGGCTAGAATTAGAATAGTCGACGTAGTTTCTCAGATGAACAACGCATTGGGCTCATTGGCTATTACAGAAGGAGTTTTAAGAAATCGATTTAGAGAACAGGATAATATTGTACTCTTTAAAGAAGATAAAGGTGATGCTGAGTCTATTATTGCGGGTGGTTGGGTAAAAGATCCGGTAGTAGGAATGAACAGATGGTGCGTAACTTATGATTTTGCCTCACTTTATCCTACAACACAAAGGCAGTTCTTTATTGCACCGGAAAACTTCATTGGAATACAAAATGCAAACAACAAGTCACATTGTGAAAATGGTAGAGAAATCGATTTGGATAAGCATGTTCTTTGTGTGAATGGTGCGGTATTCGAAAAAAGACTTTCACCGACACTAAGAATGCTTGAAGATGTATATGCAGATAGAAAGAAAGCCAAAAAAGTCATGATGGATAAAAAAGAAGAATATAAAGCAATTCAAGACGAAATAGAAAGATTAGAAGCAGAAATTTAAAAAAAGACACCAGATGGTGTCTTTTTTTTTGTTAAAACTCAAAAAATGCGTTTTCTATTTTAATATATAATATATTATAAAAATAAAAAAACATGTATGAGAGTTAATAATTTTTCAAATTACACAAAAATGTACGAAACTAAGCTTCAGGAATGTGAGTTCTTTAGAGAACAAAACATAACTGCAGATGATATCATCAATCCTTTAGAAGGTTTAGTAACACAAGAGTTCCTTGATTTCTATTTGAAAGAAGGTATTGTTGATTGGGCTAAAAACGCCTGGGCTGGAACCAAAAAAGTTTTCAATACTGTTAAAGATGCCATATCTGCATTTTTTGGTAAAGTTGTAGATTTCTTTAAAAACTTTTCTTTATCGAAATTGATTAGTGGTATTTGGAACAAAATCAAAGAGATTGGTTCAAAAACTTGGAATTCGATTAAAGAAGCACTTGGATCACTTAAAGAATTCATCATTGGAAACGACCTGGTAGATGAAAATAACAAACCAAAAATTGGAAATATTTGGTCTACTTTATGTCAAAAAGGAAAAGACTTGATAAATTGGGAAGACGAAGGAGTTACTCCAGAAAAACTTGCAAAAGCAGGAGATACTATCAAAATAAACGAATCTGATTCAAAATCTATCGGTGATGATGAAGTTAAGTATTATGGGATGTTTGAGAAAATTGCTCATGCGATGGGTATAAAAAATGCTAGATTCAATGGTGTTGTTTCTCAAATAATGAAAAAGGGTCTTATTGGTATGGCAATTATGGGTATCTTAACTTTTGCAGGATTTAGTTTAGGTGTATTGACTTTAGGAAGTCCTTTAGCAATGCTTGCAGTCGGTGGAATGCTATTGATGGCAGGATTGATTATATTGTCAATCTGGGTTTGTAAACCATATCCTACTGTAGATGATTGTTTAGCATATCTTCATATTGCATTTGGTGGTAACACCGCAGTTACTGCAGTTCCTAACATGTTCGTGCAAAATATTAACTACTACTATATCACCAATACTACTATAACAAATACCAGTATAACAAATACAAGTATTAGTAATACTAACAACACGAACAACACAAGTTTAAGCAATACAAACAATACAAACAACACAAGTTTAAGCAATACAAACAATACAAACAATACAAATAACATAGATATAAGTAATACAAACAATACAAACAATACAAATAACATAGATATAAGTAATACAAGTTCAACAAGCTATAGTAACTCTAGTAGAACAAGTGTTACTAAATCTGAGTTGAGAGTTGGTCAAGAGTATATCTATAAAAGTAAAAAAGGTGAAAGAATAGTTAAAGTAGTTTCTGTTACTCACGATGTTTTATCTGGAAAAGATAAAAAATGGGGAACTAGTGATGATAAAGAAAGAGAAAAACTTAAAGACGGATATGTAGACGTTATTTATCAAGATAAAAACGGTGAATATACAACTACAACTAACTTCACACCAATTCTTATATCAAAACTTATTCCTTTAGGTAGTGATTTACAAGTTGGTCAAGAATATATCTATACAAATACATCAGGAACTAAAAGAGTTGTTAAACTTCTTTCTTTGACTGATAAAACAAGAGTTGGAAAAGACAAAAAATGGGGAACTAAAGACGATGTAGCTTCTGGAAAATTAAGTGATGATTTAGTATCTGTTGCTTATAAAGACAAAGATGGTCGTGGATATTCAACTACAACTGACTTCATGCCCGTTCCTAAATCAAGACTTTCTCCAGTAAGAGAAAGTCACAAAGAAAGCTTAAGATATATTTCTTCTTTTGAAAAATATAATAATAAATAAACCATAGATATGAATAGAATAGAAAAATTCAAAAACTTCACTAATGAAGGTGCATTTACTTCTAAAATGAGAAGAATCGTTACTGGAGAATCTGCCGGTGAAGAAATAGAAAAGCTGTCTATTGAACAGCAAAACCAATTGCTTTCTATGTATCGTACAGATCCAACGGAGGCTGCTAAATACTTGAGAAGTATAATCATCAGAGAGAAAAACTCTCAGTTTGGTTTAGGTTTAGCATTAACATTGGCTGGTGCTGCAATGATATACAAAGCTTTACATGTTACTCCACCACCACCGATTGATCCACATGGTCATTTCGCGCAATCTGCCAAAGGACTAACACCGACTCTTAACAAAGTAACCGGATCTCATCTTACTGCAGATTCTCCTCCAGAAGACGTTATAGCTGCTGTTAAAAATTGGCCAGGGTGCAATGGTGACTTTCATAAAGGATTGGCGTGTATTACAAAAGCAATGTCTCCCGAAACAGGAAGTGAGATTACGAATGTTATGAATGGATTATACTCAAATCCACATGAATATGGTAATACATTAGGCGAAATATTTAAAGGAACCATGTCGGGAACTGGTAAAGTAGCTGGTGATTTATTGGATTTCCCAGTCGGTACAAAAGTTTGGATTCCTGATCCGATGCGTATGTAATACTATTGTAAAATAAAAATCATTTATAAATAAAAAAAGCTTCTATTTAGAAGCTTTTTTTATTTATATTTGTGTAAACAAAAACCCTATGAAAAACATACTTGTATTTCTTGTCGTAATATTCTCATCTTACGTATTATTTTTTAAAGAAAATATTGAAAATAATGAAATTGCATCCGATAATTCCGATGTAAAAGTCTATATAAGAGGATTGGATGATTTTAATAGAGAAGATTTGAACATCATAAAATTCGTCATTGAAAGTAAATATGGTGTTAAATGTAAGATAGAATCTTCAATAACAACATCCTATAAAAATGATGGTAATAAAGATTGTGATCTTCTACAAAAAGAGCTTGGTTTGACAAATTTTGGATATGTATATGATGATAGTGAACCAATAACTATCTATATTACAAACTCTAGATTAACACATGTAAGTCAAAGAGGACAAGTAGATGGACTTTGCTATGGTAATACTATCTATCTATCAAATCCTAGTGATTTTCCATCATTAATAAAAAAACCCTACATAGAAATGACTTCGATACATGAGCTTTCACATTCTTTTGGTATGCATCATTGTGATGAAGATAAATGTGTCATGAATTCATATTTCAATGCAAAAGGTGATCTTCCATTCTGTGAAAAGCACATGAAGGAAGCACTTGCTGCCGGATTCAGACCTAACGGATATTAAGCCTTGTTTTGATACTTTATAGCGGTATAGTCAAAGTCCGGTAAAACTTCTTTTACCACTTTACTTGCCGCTTTTATGTATTTTTGATTGTCGTCGTAGAAAATGACTTTACTAAATCCTGTCTTCTCAATCAACTCGACTATCTTATTTCCTTTCCAAGTACCTGCTCTATAATGATTTACGTGAGGATACATATGAACTCCGTATTTTGGATAGTCCAATCCAAGCTCTCCAAGTGACCTTTCAACCTTTTCTCTCATTTGAATCGGCCTTGCAGTCACTATACATTTGTTTTGTATAGAGTTATATAATGATTTTAAATCTGTGGTCATTGTAGGAAGAGACATGTCACTTAAACCAAATTCGTCTGGTTGAAGAAGATAAACCCTTGCACCTTTTCTTACCCAGTTTTTGTCATTATTCTGTACCGATATTTTGGCATTTGTATCCTCGACGTATATTCTACCATCCTGCCATTTTAAATCTGATAGAGATATTCCTATCGTTTTTATAGACATGTTGAGTAACGATTCAATCGTCACGTTTTCTTTCAAAAAGTCTATAGCCAGTTCCTCAAATTCTGGAGTCACCACTAAAGTATCGTCATAGTCAAACACGTAAAGAGTGTCTTCGTTAGAAAAACTTTCAAATTTCTTAATCTTCGTCATAAAAAAATATATCGTCTATAATGTGCTTGAAGTCTACTCCAAAGTAGCTTAAACATTTACTATATATTTCTTCTTTAATTTCGATTCCTTCGTTTATTAAGTTTTCGATGTAGTTTTCGACGTCGGTTGGCGTCGTGTAGATGTTGAATTCGTCGTAGTCGAGTATGTGCATTGGGTCCGGTAGTTATTTCTCTTATATATTAAGGAAAAAACATAAAAAACCTCACTTTTTAAACTATTTTAAACTATTTCTGATTATTTGATATAAATTTTACAAAAACTTTCATATTATATGTCGTTAAAAAAAGATGTGGCTAAATTCAAGCCGAGAAAAGAACAGAGAGAGGCCTTAGAATTTATAAACTCTGAATATCAAAAAAACAAAATGAACAAGTTTTTCTTGCTCAATCTACCCGTCGGTATAGGTAAGAGTCATTTAGCGATGATGATTGCAGACTGGTATAAAACCAATGTAAGTAAGTTTGCTAGAGTCGATGTGATAACAAATAGTAAGATTCTACAGGATCAATATTCTGGAACATATGACTCTATATGTGACCTAAAGGGAAAGGAAAACTATGAGTGTGAAACTTATGCATGCTCTTGTGCTTCAGGCGGTGAATTCAATCGTTTAAATAAAACAAGTTGTGAAAGCTGTCCATATGCAAATGCTAGAGAGTCTTATATAAGTGGTGGAGTTTCTTTAACTAATTTCTATCTTTATATTCTTTATGCCATCTATAATCAGAAACTTATGGAGTCAAGAGATGCTAGAGTTCTTATCGTGGATGAATCACATGATTTTGACGATGTTATGTCAGACTTCGTTTCTATAAAAATAACAGAGACTATTGTTAAGAAGTTTAAATTTGCTAATGAATATGACATCATTAAAAAACTTAAAGCTGTTTCTGGTATACCTGGATATGTAGAGTTTCTTAGATACTTAAATGGTGAGATATTAGAGACTTGTGAGCAGATGGAGAAAGGAATGGGCACTGCACAAAGAAGCGTAAAAGAAGATAAAAGAGATTTGAAGATATCAAAAGTTTTGAATGTCAAGAATGGTGATGTAAAGCTTATGAATCTTATCTCTGACCTAAAACAATACCAGCTTAAGATAGAAGTTTTTTTGAAAGAGTATAAAGACAATCCTGATAATTGGGTTTTAGAAAGTAGTTACAATGAGAAACTTAGACAGAAAGAATTGTCACTTGAACCAATCTGGGCATTCGACTATTTAGACAAGTATGTATTCAGTCATTATGATATGGTCTTCCTTATGTCAGGAACTATTTTGGATAAAAATCTATTCTGTGGATTAAACGGATTAGATCCATCCAAAGCTTCATACTATTCTATAGGTTCTCCTTTTCCTGTAAAAAATAGACCAATCTATTATATGCCATTAGGTAAGATGTCTTATAAAAGTAAAGAAGATACTTTTCAAAAATATATTCCTTATATACAGAAGTTACTTGATAAATACAAGAATAAGAAGGGTATTATACACACCAACTCTTTTGAACTATCAAACTGGATTCAAAAATCTATTAAAGACAAGCGTTTGATTTTTCATGATTCATCTAATAAAGATGAAATGTTGAAAATGCACTTTGAAAGTGAAGAACCAACTGTTATTGTATCACCTAGTATGGGAACAGGTGTTAGTTTCGACAACGATAATGCTAGATTTCAAATAATTGCGAAGATTCCATATCCAAGTTTGGCTTCTCAAAAGAATAAAATGAGACAAAGCAACAATCCTGATTGGTATTCCTGGAAAACCTGTGCTGGATTGATCCAGATGACCGGAAGATCGGTTAGATCTAATACAGATTATGCAGATACTATTATTATAGATGGTGGTTTTGGAGATGTAATCAAACATAGCTCACAATTCTTACCTGATTGGATACAAGATGCCGTCAAACGAATAAATGTTAAAATAGAAGCATAAAAAAAGCCACTCAATGAGTGGCTTTTTGTTTTATATAATTCGATGATACTCTAATTATTTTTTACTTTGGGTTTTTGTGATTCTTCCTTTCAAAGGTACTTTTTTGATAGGCTCGTCTTTTTTACCAGTTTCCTCTTTTTTATCTTTAGCGTCTTTAGCAGCTTTTTTCATTGACTCTTTTTTGTCACCATCTTTGTCTAAATCTAAGAAATCAGGTTTTTCACCTTTTTTAGCAGGTGCCTTTTTGTCATCTTTTTTATCGTCTTCTTTATCATCAGACTTTTTACCTTTAAGACGTTCTTTGAATTTTTTCTGAGCAGCCAGTTGAGCAGCAGAGAATTTTTTCTCTTCGTTTACAAAAGATCCAAAAGATTTAACTCTTTCCAAAGTTTGTGCGTCGTTCCAGTCTTTAACTTCTTCGTCACCTTCGTTTTCGTCATCTTCTACTTCTTCGCCATCTTCGTCAAAGTATTCTTCTTCTTCTTCTGCACCTTCTTCAGAATGGAATACTTCAAAATCTTCCTCATCCTCAGCTCCGTGTCTTGAAGCGAAAGGGTCTTTTTCATTTTCGTCTTCAAATCTATCGAATTCGAAGTTTTCAAACTTTTTTAAATGTTTCATAGTTTAGTTAATTTGGTTTTATGTTTTATATATTAAATTAAAAAATCGTTTTTTTACTTTTTATATATAGAATATGAGATTATTAAAATATTTTGACTTCATTCTTGAAGAAAGATCTGAATTGAGAGGTCAGATGAGATATTCTGCTGAAATGAAAAGCAAACTCAGAAAGATTGGTGGTAAAGTTGCAGAGGCACTTTTGGATCTTGAGATGAGTGAGCAAGAGTTTACATATATCGATTTAGGTGAAAGAGATAACACAATAACATTTATTGAAGTAGATAAAGTGGCAGACTTCCTAAAATCGAAAACAGCTATGGCACCTGGATATCTAAGTAGGTTCATAAGAATAACATGGCTTAGTAAAGAAGAAGCTCGCCACGTTGAGCTAAAGATTGGTAAGTTTGCCAAATCACTTTTACTTGACACTTTTACTGATCCTGAGTATGGTGAGTTTGTAGACAAATGGAGAGCTCTGAAAGACTTATCAGTTTTCGAACTTT
>Ga0209596_1001025_pt1 | contig 24790 bp, 19 predicted proteins | sample M_130807_MF_Meta_FD_187314 | JGI IMG/M metagenome (GOLD analysis project Ga0209596, IMG submission 187314) | Freshwater microbial communities from Lake Montjoie, Canada to study carbon cycling - M_130807_MF_MetaG (SPAdes) (version 2) | ecosystem: Environmental > Aquatic > Freshwater > Lake...
TAGAAATTGGTTTTGTCCAAACACGTCTATAAGGTTCATTAGCAACATTTTCAAATTCAGCATTTGGAATAAATTTCATCAAAAATTCTTGGTATTCTGGACTAATAGTTTTATAGTCATCAGTAAAGATTTTTTCATATTGATACCAAACACTTTCAATTGGTCTAATTTGTCTAGTTTTTTGTTCACCAGTTGTTTGGTCAATTTCAGTATGTGTTCCTCTAGTGTCAAAACCACACAATACAAATTGTACTTTATCTAATAAACCATCAGTTCTAAGTCTACCAACAATACCTTTAAGTATTTCTAAATCTTTTAAGTGACTACTACCACCTAACCATCCAATTCTAACACGACCATTTGATGGTTCTAAATTAGGTGTGAATTGTTTTTCAGTTGGGTCGATAGCATTTGCTAATACAAATACATTTTTGTTATATCTTTTAATTTCTTCAGCAAACAAACTTGTTGTAGTTGTTACGTTCTCAGCAATTTTGATATTATCTAAAATCATTTTATCAATTCCAGCTTGTTTGATAAGGAAATAAGCTGGGTGATGTGGTCCAGGTGACCAATAATCATCTAAATCCATGATAGTTACAATTCCTAATCTTTTAGTTCTTTCTAGTAACTGTGGCATTTGATTATAATGACCTAAAGTTCTATGGTAATGAATAATATCATATTGTTTTAACCACTCATCATTATCTATTTGTGGTTCATAATCAACATCGACATGGAATTCATTTGGATAATTTCTCTCTAACGCAATGTGTGGATTGGTACTTCTGAAATAAGAAACTCCAGTTCTATCACTAGGTACTACTAGTACTTTTAATTTTTTCATAAATTTTTGTTTAAAAACTTTTTATTAATAATCCAAATATAACAGATAAAAAATATATGTAAATAAAAAAAGGGCTTTAAAAGCCCTTTTTTATATTTTTTATTTTTTTGTATTGATTTTACCTTCTTTTATTAAAACATTTATTGTTTTTTTGATTGCTTCTTCAGTAATCCTTTTTTCATAAGATTCTTTGAAGTATTCAGAAACCGCTTCTTTGACCATAGCCTTTAACATATTAGGGTCAATAGACATTTGTGGTTGATTACCACTAGATTCACGCAGAGGTTGAGCTCTTCTTTGTGGTTTTTCAACCAAGTCACTTAAATCTTCTAAACTAAATTTAGATGGTGGTCCTTGTAATTGTGGTATTGGTGTTTTAAGCATAGCCTCTTTTACATTTGCTGGTAATTTTGATGCCATAACTTGTTCTGGAGTATACATTTGAGGTTGCATCTGAGAAGGAGTTGTAGGTGTAAAATTTTCATACACTGGTTCTCTTTCATCCGATTCGTCATAGATTGGTTGGTTAGAATAGCCATCGTCATAACTTTCTCTCATAGGTTGTCTACCTTTAGGATTTATATCCTCTATTTTATTCATAACTTTTTTAGCGTTAGCTAAAATACCTTTTAAAGCAGTTAAATTTACTGGTGCTGGTGAATCCATATTTTTATTTATTTAATTCATCTTTATTTTCTAAATCATTATCCATTTCTGGTTCATCATTGATAGGTTCGTTTGTATCAATAGGTTTTTGTACTGGTTGAGTTAATTTTGGTTCCATTGGTTTAGAAATAGGTTGAGGGTTTAATTTTGGTTCTAACTTTTGTTGTCTTTTTAATTTTTCCTCTCCTCTATTTTTTACAAACGCATCATTCTTAACTTTTGTTGCAGCTGCAACTTTTTCAGCATATTTAGGGTCTTTGTATCCATAACTAAAATCAGCAATATCTTCAGCGTTAGTATATGCAACTGTTTTAGAATTGTTTCCAGTAGGATTAAACCCAGCTTCTGGTTGTTGGAAAGGAACTTTAGATACTTTAAAATTACTCATTTTATCTAAGTTAAACTTTCTCCAACCTTCAACAGATTTAACACTTGAGATTCCATCTTTATCAACAACTGTTTCACTTGTTTTACCATTTTTACTTATTTGTTTAGCGTCAATTAAATCATTTCCAGCTGTTGATAAGTTTTTTTGGTGGATTTTAACCCATCTATTACTAGTTGTACCATCTTTATCTTTATAATCAAAACTAACATAATAAAATTTACCCTTAACATTAGGGTCACCTTTTATTACACTATCAATTTCACTAGATGGTACAGCTTCGTTTAGCTCTACCGTTCTAATGATTTCTTCTAATATAATGTTTTGATATAAATTGTAAAGTTTCATGTAAAATTAAATAACTACTTGTCCAATATTACCAGACATATTAGGTGATACATATTTAGCACCAATACCAGGTCCAGGAAGTGGTCCAGGACCATATCCCCATAAACCAGAGTTTAATGTTAATTGTGGGTTACGTCCAGAACCCAATACTCCAGCAGCACCGTTGATATCTTCAACGTTACCACCATTGTAATTTTCAATAGCAGCATACACACCATTTACTACACCACCACCAGTACCTCTACCGTTGAATGGACTCGTATTGTCATTGATTGCATTTGTATGTGTGACACCATATTGTGAACCAACGTTACCAGTGATTTGTGGATTTTTATAAGGACCTTGGAAAGCATATTTAGTAGTACCGATTTTTGTTTGTCCGATAATAGCTAATCTTCCAGAACCAGGATATAATGTGTTACCATTAATTGCGTAATATTCTAGGGGTGACTGTGACCCATTGTAAGGAGTTGGCATAATTTATATTTTTTGTTTTTTGTTATTGTTATTCATATACTCTATTAAATATCTAATTGATGAGATTTCTTCATTCATTGCTTCATTATTAGACATGATTTTATTTTTTGTACTACCATTATGGTTAGCACTATTTGTTACTTTTGTTGTTTTAACAGCTGTTGGGTCTTCTTTTTGATACATATTATCTGGATTTGTATCTTTTTGTGTTTTTCTTCTACTTACATCTTTTTTTTGTTCGTGATGAACTAAATTTTCAACTTCTCTTAATCTATTATCACCACCCAAACGATTATACTCAGAACAATCACGAGTTGTTTCACACATTTCTTTAGCTTTTTTCAAACGAGATTCTTCCATAGCATAAGCTTTGTACTTTTTAACATCCTCATCGGATTTAGTTTTGATGAAGTTATCTTTTATCGCTCTATTAGCCATCTTAAATATTTTTTGTTTTAGAAGGGTTATTTTTTTTATCTTGAAGAGCTTTTAGTAATTCTTCAATTTGTTTTTCAGATAACTCCAAATCAGAAATTTCATCTAAAACTTTTTCAACTTTAGGGTTGTAGTCTTTTGAATTTACATCTGATGTTTTACTTCTTTTAACTAAATCTTCAATTTTTTCTTCTACAGCTTTTTTTGTAATAATTATATTTTTATTATCTTCATTAAGACCATAATTAATAGGAATACCACCAGTTCTAGAACCACCAAAACTATAAACGGCAAACCATGGAATGTTTTGTCTATAACGACCAAATACTTTGTCAGTTGTAGTTGATACACCTTTTTCATAAGATGAATCATCTTTAAAATCTTTTTGAACTGGACCAGTTTCTATCTCACTATTGTTTGTTACGTTTCTATCACCACCGTTTGAGTTATAGTCACCACCAACCAATTCATCCAATTGTTTCTTTTTAAATGTTGCCATAAATTAAGTTTTATTATAAATATATTCAAATTGTGGAATATTTATATTAAAACCGATAAAATATGGGATTTAGAACAAAATTAGACTTTTCTGATAATAGACAAGTAAAACAAAGAATAGAAACAATATCAAACCTATCTGGTGCAACAACTTTTGGTGTTCCTTATGGTGATTTACCAACTGGGCCTAACACAAGTTTAAGTTCTATAACACAAACTATTAATAATGTTACTGGTACTTTCTCTGGAAATAGTGGAACCACTGTTTTTACATGGACTGATAGTAGATTTAATTTGGGTGATTCAACATTCTCAGCAATTACACCATCAAATTCTGGTGTCACACAAAATAGTGGTAATATTTTTACACCAGATGTATCTAGTTTATATAATGTAGATGGAAATACTGGATATACATATTATACTGGTGTTAGTTATTCAATGTATGTTAGTAGTATGACTAATTTAGGTGGTGGTTCATATAGTGGTAATTTAGCTACATATGTATCACAAATTTTAGCTGCTACTGGTTTAGATTTTACTGGTAGAACAATATGGAACGATGTTTCTGGTATTACTAGAACTAACAGACTTATTATAACAGATAACCCAATGAGTGGGTATGTATGGACATGTATTGATTCTGAAGGATTTGGTGAATGGCAATACAATGGTTCATCATCTGGTTCTACTATATGGACTGCTGGTACTGGTACTGGTTCAGCTGTTTTGGGTGGTAGTGGTGGTATTGCTAGTGGTTCAACTTCTGTATCAGAAGGTACTAACACAATAGCTGGTGGCCCTAGGTCACATGCTGAAGGTGAAGATACGCAAGCTTTGGGTGAAAATTCACATGCTGAAGGTTTATCAACTATTGCAGATGGTAAACATGCACATGCTGAAGGTGAATTAACAATTGCTTCTAATGAAGCATCTCACGCTGAGGGTGTTCAAACATTAGCTAGTGGTTTTGGTGCACATTCTGAAGGATATAATACATTGGCTAGTGGTGATAGTTCACACGCTGAAGGTGAAAACACTATTGCTAGTTTTTTGAGAGCACATGCTGAAGGGTATTATTCACATGCTGAAGGTCAAGGTTCACATGCTGAAGGTGGTTTTAATAATGGTTTTATTATTTTTAGCGGTGGTTATGCATCTGGTAATGCGTCACATGCTGAAGGTACTGAAACAATAGCATCTGGTACATCATCACATGCTCAAGGTGCCAATACGATAGCTGGTGGTGACGCTTCACATGCTGAAGGTTTATCAACTATCGCTAGTGGTTACGCTGCACATGCTGAAGGTTCTGGTACAATTGCTAGTGGTGACTATTCACATGCTGAAGGTTTTAGTGATTCATATGGTACAACGATAGCAAGTGGTGATTATTCACATGCTGAAGGTTGGGGTACATTGGCTAGTGGTGATATATCACATGCTCAAGGTTATAAGACAATTGCAAGTGGTGATTCAAGTCATGCTGGTGGAAATAATGCAGAAGTTCATAGTGATTATGGATTTATCCATTCTTATTATTCTCATATTTTTCTTAATTCAGATAGTTCAGCAATTTTAGGTGGGTTTCTTAATAATATAGATAAATCTACTTATTCTGGTATATTTGTAGGTCAAAGAAATACTATTAGTGGTGGTACTAATACTAATAATATCATATTAGGTGGTGAATATAATGCGATAAATAATCACAAATATTCAACTATAATAAATGGTTCTGGAAATACAATACATTTTGACCTTGCAGATTATAGTTATCCAAATTCTTTTGAGATGATTGAAAACTCTAAAGATTCTGTTATTTCAGCATCTACATTGTCTAAAATATCATCATCAGATAGTATGACGATAACAAATAGTATTTCATCAACAGTCATTAACTCTTTGACTAATAATTTTGACCCAGACCCATATATTACTGGTGGTGGTATTATCGGAACTGATGACCCTAATGATAACGGGGTAAACACTATAATTGGTACTTATGAAGGTTTGATTAGATACAAAGCGGCTAGTAATACAATTATTGGTTCTAACGTTGCACGTATTGATGGTACTGCTGGTGGTGGAGGTGGTGCTAACGCTAATTTTATTGGTAATAGTGGTAGTGTTTCAATATCAGACCAATATAATACTAGTGGTTATTCATCATATAATACAATATTTGGTTCATACGCATCTGATATGCGAACACCAAATACATTCTCAACAATTATAGGTTCTGAACAAGTAGGCCTTGAATTTTCTGATTATAGTTCAATCATTTCAAGTAAAGACTCATCAATATTAACTGCTATTACATCATCAATAATAGGTGGTACTGGTCATACATTAACAACAACTGAAAATTCAATGATTTTAGGTGGTGTTTCTAATAGAATTAGTGGTAGTACTTATTCATCGATTATTGGTGGTTTATCTAATAAAATTAGTGGTGACACTTATTCATTTATCGGTGGTGGATATAATAATGAAATTAATGGTCATTCAGCTGCTGCTATTATTGGTGGTGGTAATAATACGATACATTTTGATTTGGAGGGTACCGAAGCTAAAGTTGGTGAAACAATTTTAGGTGGTTGGAATAATACAATATCAGCTTCTTCATATTCAACAATATTAGGTGGTCAGTACAATGAAATAACTAATTATGATTCATCTGCTATATTAGGTGGGTTACGTAATAAATTAATTGATACAGTATATGATACGTATCCTGGTCCAGTTGATTTTAATTCTGAAGCTAACGATGAAACAAAATATAGTACCATAATTGGTGGGGTTGATAATAGTATGACTGGTAAAACTTCACATTGTTCAATTTTAGGTGGGTCTGGTAATACAATAAATGGTAATTTTGCAACTGGAACTAATTATGATTCAGCTATAGTTGGTGGTAGACGAAATGTAATCAATGAAATGGTTAATAGAAGTGTTATTTTAGGTGGTCAAGATAACTCAATAAGTGGTACTTCAGAAAGCTCTGGTATATTTGCTGGTACTGGAAACACAATTACATCACATAGGAATGCATTTATTGGTGGTGGTAGTGATAACTTGATTGATTTTTGTTGGAATTTATATGGTGATAATACAAATGAAAGTATTTTAGGTGGTAAAGATAATAAAATATTTTCGTCATATAACTCAGCAATTATTGGTGGTAGTGGAAACACAGTTGATAACTCTTTTAATGGAGAAGGTGGTGGTAATAACGTTCTTTTTGGTGGTTTAAATAATAATGTAACACTTGGTCTTTATTCTTCACTTATTGGTGGTAAAGATAATTCAATAAGTGGTTCTTGTCATTCTATATCTTCAGCAATTATTGCTGGTAGTGGTAACACAAATTTTGGTGATTATTCAGTAATTATAGGTGGTAAAGGTAATTATACTAGAGGTGGTTATATATCTATTTTAAATTCTCAAAATTCAACTATACAAGGTACATCTAACAATAGTCAAATTATAGGTGGTGATAATCACAGTATTTATACTTCACAAAATTCAGTAATTATTGGTGGTAGTGGAAATACAGTACCTTATAATCCAACACCTTATATAAATACAGTAATTTTAGGTGGTGTAGGTATCACAGCAGCATCTAGTGATATGGTTTATGTTCCTAATATGATTATCAACACTGGTGGTACTCAATCTAAATTAGGTATAAACACTTCAACACCAGAATATGTTATTGATGCTAAAGGTAATAACGCTAGAGTTTTGTTTGCTGATAATTTTACTGGTGCTGATGCACCTTTTAAGGGGTATTATTTATCTGGTAATAGTACTAACGGAACACAATTAGCTGCTATTACTAGAAATTATTTAGGTGGTAATTCATTATCTTTAGGTATGGGTGTTTTGGGTAATGAAATATCAACAACAGTTAACACAGCACTGCTTGGGGCTTCGGGTGACACATTTATAAACTCATCACAACAAACAAATAACTTAAACATCATTAATAGAAGTGGTGGTAGTGGTACTAATAATATAAGAATGTATGCTGGTGTAAATAGTGTTAGTGCAGCGGCAACACCAGATTTAATTATTAGAGGTTCTGGTACTACTAGAGGTTTTGTTGGTCTTAGTGTTGTTGAACCAACACAACAATTAGATATTAGTGGAAACACTAGAATTAGAACTATTGGTTCAACTGCATCTGCTGGTGCATTGCATTATACTGCTGATGGTACTCTTACGACAAATACATCTGATGAAAGACTTAAAACAAATATAACAACACTTACTGGTGCACTAGATAAAGTAAATCAATTAAGAGGTGTTACTTATAATTGGACTGAAAACCCTAACGGTGATACTAGAATTGGTTTTATTGCTCAAGAAGTTAATAGTGTAGTTCCAGAGTTGACATTTACAAATCCTAATAGTCCAGAAAACTATATGGGTGTTCATTATGACAATGTTACAGCATTGTTAGTTGAGGCTGTGAAAGAATTATCATCTGGGGTTACAACATCAAACAATACTCATTTAGAAACACAAACAATTCTAGCTGAAGATAATAATGTTGAGTTAAACTTCAACGGAAATCAACAAACAGCGATAGGTGGTGGTTTAAGTGTATTACACGCTAAAGGTCAAGGTTTATCATCTGATTTGATTACGGATGCAAACGGTAATTTCATAACAAACAACGATTTTATACCTCAAGCATTGACAATTCCTTTATACACACCAACATCATCAAATGATACTGCTGGTAGTGAAGGAAACATAACTAGAGATGATAACTTTTTATATATAAAAACATCATCTGGATGGAAAAGAACTAATTTAGAAAACTTCTAATGGGAAATATAAAGAATTTTAATTTTAATAAACTAGACCTAAAATTGTCAAATTCTGACTATTGGGATTTTTATTTGTCTACTGATGAATATAATAATTGTAACGATGGACCACCAGCATATGGTGAATGTCTTGTTGTTTGGTACGATTTTAATAATCCAACAACTTTCGCCAACAGTCAAATGTCAGCTACATCAATTTATAGTTTGGTTACATGGAATCATTCTATAAACACTGGATATACTTTTAATACAATTGGTTTAACTGGAATTGATAATGGGTTAATTACTTTTAATAAAACTACTGGTGACACAAAAAATTTAGCTTTGTTGAGTGCTTTGACTGGTACAACATTAGTTATCCCATCTGGTGATACTAGATTTCAAATGACTAGAGTTACTGGTACAACTAATAATTTTATATATCCAATAGATATTATAAGTGGTGCTACAACTTATGCACAATTTTGTGGTGGATTTTATCAAGGTTATTATAAAATAGATGGTTATTCTTATGAAGTTTTACCGACTAGGGTTAATCAAGCTTGGGCTGCTGAGTTTTGGTTAAATAAACAAGATATTTGTTCATATACTGGTACAACACTAAACGATGTTTACCCTAATAATAAAGGATTTTTCTTTTATATGGGTACCAGAGCTGAAAATAAATTTTGGAATATTTGGGAAGGTGCTGATACTGGGTGCACTAGTGGTTGTACTGTTCCATCTGGATGTACTGATACATTAAGTAATTGGTGTACAGTACCTAAAGAATCAGAAATGTCAATAATTGGTGATTATGGTGTAGCAATACCGTTAGACCCACCTCAAGTTGAGATTGAATTGGTAACAAACCAATTCTTGGTTTACGGTAGAGCTAGAGATGATGGATATAGTTTATCAACAGCTAGTACTGGTACTTATGTATTTTCAGCAAACACAAATGATACACATGAAACTTGTGGTGTTTGTGGTAATGTTCACGATGGATTAGGTAGTCAAACAGTTTGTTCTTATGACGGAAAAGGTATTGTTGTTGTTAAGACTTCTGAACATCTTACAAATAAACAAAACCCATTTTTAATTTACGGTAGAGCTAGTAAAAATAATACATGTAAATGTAATACATGTAGTGGACCAGGTGATGGGTTGGGTAATGAAACTGTTTGTAGTTTTAGTGGTGTAACATCTCCTATTGATGAATTGGATTATAATGTAGATATTATCGATAATGCTTTAGGTTTTAGAATAAAAGACAATGGTAGCATTGGTTATCGATTATTGACAGTTACTGGTCATTGTGTTACAGCAACAACTGGTGAAAGAACGTATGTTAGTGGTGTTACAATAGAAGAAAAATATTCAGAACCTAATATGGTTCTACCAAATGAATGGAATTATGTTGTTATTAGATTTATTACAGATTACGAAGATGATTGTCAATTAAAAACATCTAAACGTAGAAAAGGTAGATTGATGTTTTATGTAAACGCCAAATTAAAATTTGTTGTTGATGAATTTGATGAATTTATCGCAAGACGTTTATTTGAATATAAAGACAAACAAATAGGTGTCCCTTTTAATTTTAGTTTAGGTGGTGGTTCATTGGGTTTGTTAGAAAGTCAAACATTTGATGGTTTAGATTTCAACGATAGAAATTTACCAATAGAAACTAATTTTGCTGGTACATTTATTGGTGGAATTGAACAATTTAGATTCAACATATGTGATTTAACATATAATGACATACAAAATAATTATAATTTAGGATTAAATGGTGTGAGTACAACAACAACAAAAGCACCTAGTGGATATTATTATGGTAAAATACCTACTAGCTACATTACATTGAACGATGTTAATAATTTAATATTTACTTTAGGTGATGAAATTATTAATAATTATATAACTTTTTCATCAAATACAAATAGTTATGGTTATATACTAGTACCATCTGATTTCGTTCAACCAACTAATTTTAAAAATAGTTCAACTGGTTGTCAAGGTTTTGATGTACCTTATATAGAATTATCGAATATTAATATTTTAGATTCGAATGGATTTACTGTTAATTATACGGTATATAGGACATATAATAAAACAAATGGTGTATTTGACATCTGGTTTTGCGATTAAAAATGACTTAAAGTTTTATGACTAAATTTAATAAATTAGGTGGTATGGGTGTCATGGGTTATATTAGCCCATTAGATACCAATGATACATATGCCGTAATAGACCCTTTATATGGAATTGATGGATTTAGAAATGTAGAAACCATCGATGATATGATTGAGATACCAGAAGAACGAAGAAGAGCTGGTATGATTGTGGGTGTAAACGGGGGTGAATATTATTATAAGTTAAAAAATATAGATTGGACTGGTGAGATAAGTGATTGGGATGAAGTATTCTTTCAAACATCATTAAAACAAGATATAGAATATGTAGATAAAGAAATACCAGCTGGTATCGCAAATGACGATAATAAAGTATTTGAATTGGTTTCAGAACCAATAAACAAATCAGAACATGTATACCTAAATGGACTTTTACAAGATGCTGGTGAAGACTATATTTTAAGTGGAAAATATCTCATTTTTACAGAATCACCAATGTTAAATTCTAAAATTAGATGTAGTTACAGAACAATTTAATTTTTTTTATTTTTTTTTATTAAAATCCGTGATTTATCAGATATACACTATATTTATTATTAAATATGTATATTAAAATGGATGAAAAAACAACCTATGTAACATCAGATTTATATTTAACAGCCTACCTCAAGACTAAAGGGTTAAAACTTACTTTAAATAAAGTTAAAACAAAAACTAATTTTGTTTTTGAAGAAACTCCAGAGTTAACCAAATATGTAAATGAATATTTAACGGAAAATGGTTCATGTGAACCTCTAGCATACACAAATGCAATCAAAAACATAAAAAATTTACTATATAACAATAAATAAGGATTTTTTCAATAATTGTTTATAAATTTTCAATTAATTACTTAATAGTTGGGTGAATCACTATGTTTAAAAAATAATAAAATAACAATAATAATATAAAAAATTATGGCAAATACAAAAATTGTCTTAAATAGACAGTCCGATTTAGCGTTGGACAATGCATTAATTACAAACCCACAAGGTATCGTATTGAATGATATCTCTGGTGTTTCTGAAGCTGTTGCATCGATTAATTCTGCAACTAGTGATGCTATTTATAATGAAGCATCTGATAGATTAGCTGGTGATTTATCTTTACAAAATCAAATTGATTTTATCACAAATAATACAAGTGATACCGCATTGGATTCATTGACTGAAATCGTTGCTGCATTCCAAGCTGCTGATGGTGATTTGAATGGTGCAATTACAACGTTGGCTGATGCTGCTGGTGCAAACTTATCAACTGAGGTTGCAAGAGCTGAAGCTGCTGAAGCTTCATTGGAAGTTGCTAAATTAAATTTAGCTGGTGGTACTATGACTGGTCCTATTGATATGGGTGCTAATGACATTATTAATGTTGGAGAAATAATGCTTATTAATCTTAATCCTACTGGAGGTAGAACTACAATTGGTGTTAGTTCAGATTTAAACCTACTTAATCATTCTATCACTAACCTACCAGCACCAACAGCTGATGGTGATGCTACTAACAAATTGTATGTTGATAGTGTTGCTAGTTCATTAGGTTCTGGTTTATCTTCTGAATTATCTGCTGAAGTATCTGATAGAGGTGCTGGTGACGAATACTTACAATCTCAATTAGACAACTTAGCCCAAACTGATGGTTTAACACTTGATGTTGATTTAACAAACAATACAATTAAATTAAAAGATACTGTTAATGCTCCATTATCTGGTATCAGAACATTCGAAGGATTAATCAATGTTGGTTCTCAACCAGCTGACGATGGTGCTTTTGGTCCTTTATCACTTGTTACTAGAAAATTTGTTGAAGACGCTGACGCTAGTATTATGTCAATCGTTAACAATGTAATTTCTAACACTACTGCTGATTCGTTGGATTCATTGACTGAAATTGTTGCTGCATTCCAAGCTGCTGATGGTGATTTGAATGGTGCTATTACAAACATGGCAAATGCTGCTACAACTGATTTAAACACTGAAATCGCTGCTCGTATTGTTGCGGTTGAATCTTTAGATGATAAAATTGAAGCTTTCCCATTAACTGATGATTTAACAATCGAAGTTGATGAAGTTGATAACACAATTAAATTGAAAGACACTGTTGCTGCTCCATTGTCTGGAATCAGAACATTTGAAGGTGAAGTTGACGTTCAATCAGTATTGAAAGTTGCTGGTGTTGACGTAATGGCTACATTATCTTCTGAAGTGTCAAGAGCTGAAGAAGCTGAATTATCATTGGATGCTGCTAAATTAAATTTAGCTGGTGGTACTATGTCGGGTGCTATTGATATGAATAATTATTGGATTGATGGAGTAAGTAATATTAATGCTAACATTGTAAATGCCCATTACTTAGATTCTAATTCAGCTGACCCAATTTATGTTACTTCAAATTTAGACTTTAGTAGTGCTGATAAAATAATCAACTTACCAGCTCCAACTAACGATGGTGATGCTACTAACAAATTATATGTAGATGGTGTTGCTAGTTCATTAGGTTCTGGTTTATCTTCTGAATTATCTGCTGAAGTAGCAAGAGCTGAAGCTGCTGAAGCATCTATCGCTGAAGAATTATCTAGTGAAGTATCTTACTTGATATCTAATATTGATGTTACTAGTATTGATTCATTCTCTGAAATAGTTCGTGATTTATCTTCTGAAATTTTAAGAGCTGATTCTGCTGAAGCTTCTATTGCTTTAGACTTTGCTAATATCTACGCTAAACATGTTGTTATTAACGAAACCCCAAATAATTCTATAAACTCATTTAATCTAGCTACTCCAGTTAGAGAGGATTCAGAGTTAGTTTACTTAAACGGTTTGTTACTTGAAGGTGATATAAAGATTCAGTTAGACCAGATGGGTTTAGGTAATCGTTTTGGTGAAGAAATTTTTGGATTAGTATTTGATGGCAATTATAACAACATGGGATTTGACTCAGCATATACTACAGAGATTGGTCAGATTATGCGTCTAAATTCAATGGATGAAGTTTCATCTTCGTACCCAGAATATGGTTTAACTTGGACTGAAGGAGAATTTCAAGCTAAAAAATCTAGCGTTGAATCATTGATGAACACTTATGGTATTACATATAGACCATTAAATGAGGTTGACCAAATGTCTCATTCATATATTTTTATCGTACCAGCTAACGGTATTACCGCAACTATTGGATATGGTGATTATACACCAAATATAGTTGATGGTAAAGTTATGTCAATTTCTTTTGTAGAAGCACCATTAATTGGTGATAAAGTAAAAGCTTACGGTGTATGCTAATCATTAATAAAAAATAATAATTTTATTTAACCACACCCTATAATGGGGTGTGGATAAATAAATAAAAAAATAATAATTAAAAATTAAAAAATTAAAATTATGGCACAAATTAAAGTAGGGGTAAGAACAGATTTAACTGGTTCGGCTCCTTTTATAGCACCATTAGCAAACCCTAATATGTTTTCATTGAAAACAATATGTCAGTTTGACTTTTTGGACGATTCTAGATTTTATCCAACAACCGCTCAATTTGAGTTGGGACAATATGAACCAGTAGTTAACCAATGGGGTGGTGCTATTGATATTGAAGATGATGAAACTAGAAATAGAGCGTGGAGAGATGCTTATATGAAAGCAACCAATGAAGATTTCATAGCTAAAGCTGAAAGATACGCAATTAAACCAGTTAGAGGAGTTATTTATCCAACACCAGAATCTGCTGAATGGAGAGAAGGGAATAATAACCCAATTCAATTTCCTTTTCATAAATGGGAACAAGTACATTTTACATTAACATCACTTGAGGGTGGTCAACATCCTTTTATGTATGGATTTGATAGAATAATGGCTGATACATCTAAACCAGTTGTAATGTCTAATACTATAACTATGGTACCAATTAGAGAAGCTGCTCGTAGATTTGGTATGAATGAAATGGGTGGTTCATGGGTTACTGGTGATACATATGGTCAATATGGTTCAATCGTTGATGAGTTATGGAATGGTGCTTGGGAGGTTAAATCCCAATATGAAAGTTTAATTAAAAAAGTACAAAGTGGTGTAATCACAGAAGCTGAACTTATCACTTTAGCAGCAATAGAACCAACAGTTATTGATGTGTGGTCAAAAGAAGAATACTATCCAAATGTTTGGAGTAATTATGATTATGTTGCTGTATTTAATAACCCAAGTCCTACTCACGCATGGAATCCAATTCAGTTAAATGACCCTACCTATGCAACATATATGGCAAGACATAGTACAAATCATCCAGATGGTACAACACCATTTGATGTATTGGGAGACATTACTGGTATTACATTTTTATCTTATGTAAACCACGTTAAACAATTACCAGAAACTGGTAATGCTGGTGAATGTATTAAATTGGTTGATTACGATTACAGTGGTAATAATAATCATGTTAGTAAATATTTCGCATGGGACCCTCAAAACGCAAAATGGAGTGAAGGTTTCTATAACAGATTTATTGAACCAATTCGTACAATGCAAAGAGCTCAAAGAGATGCTAAATTAAAAGCTAAAAACGAATTATTGCTTTCATTAAGACCATTTACCATGGCTGCATTACACTGTATTGATTATAGAATTACAAAAAACATAATCAACGGTGAAGCCTAATAATAACAAAATAACAATTAAAAATTAAAAATTAAAAAATATGTATTTTTTCGATTTAGAAGATTATAGAACAAGTGGGTTTTTCGGTAGAAATTATAGTGGAACAACTGTAACTAATTTAAACTGGGCAGACCCTTACACTACATTTAGAGCAACAAGAGATGCTCATTACAAAGCCGTTACTGAATATTATATGGCTTCAATTAACATGGCAGAAGTGTCAAACAGACTTAACATTTTTTACGCTAACAAAACTTTTTGTGAAAAAGGTGGTTTATTCAAAGTTAAAGAATTGGAATTTTGGGGGATGATGGGTTCATTTGCTTTTAAACGTTTATTTGATGACGAAATTATAGCTAATGGTGATATTGTATCAGTTAAACATCAGTTTAATTTAAGTGATGAAGAAAAAGCTAATGGTCATTTGTTTCTATTTAACTACCAAGGTGATAATGAAACACCGTCTTATTATGCGTTTATTCAACCAGAAGGTACACCTACTAATTTAGTGGGTCAAATGAATTTTAGTAATTCAATTGAAGCTGGTGATTTGTTTACAATTAAATATACTCAATTTGATGTTAATATTTATAATGATTACAAAACAGCTCTTCAAGAAATGATGGCTGCTGAAAAAGCACTTATCGAAGTTATCGATGGTGAACAAACAATTATAGCTTAAAACAATAACTAACACAAATAAAAAAGGAGACTGTAATGGTCTCCTTTTTTTATTTATTATAACTAAGTTTTATTTTAGATTTTTATAAAGATTTGTTTTTGGGTTATATTCCAATCCATGATTACCACCATTGAATAGGTTATGAATCAATTTATCATATGTTTTAACAAGTTTTGGGTTATCAGCATAATATCTCATTAACACTTTATCATTTCTTTCATTATAAGCATCAATATTTTTATCATGTTCAGTCAAAATATAATCCAATTGTTTGGCTCCAGAGACAGTATCAGAGTTTTCATAGTAATAACCTAAGTCTTTACACATTGGTGCGTTGTGAAGCACTGGATAACCTAAATAAGCAGCATCTAAATATAAATAATTCAAAGGGTTTAAAATTTGATGACAAACCAACACATCAATAAATTGAGTTAGTATATAAGCAGTTTGATATCTACTTTCACCAGTTATTTTTTTATCTTTAAATAAATCAAAAGTTTTTAACATACCCATAAACTCTCTATGTTTAGTGATTTTTTCAGAGTTTGTTATCATTAAAGATTTTATGTGTTTTTTACCTATATCACCTCTGTAACATTCTTCAGCAATCATAGATGGTATAAGTGAGAATTTAACTATATTCAAGTTTGGTTCCATCACGCCAATCGTCTTTTTTTCTTTACCTATTTCATATCTATAATCTTTTTTAAAAGCACCATTTTTAAATGATTGTTCAACACTAGTAACAGCTTCTAATAAAAATTGATTATGCCATATAAAAGGAACGATAAAAGCGTTTGTTCTATATAACGTTGTATAATAACCACTATTTACTTCATCTTGTTGTGGGATATACCAAATTTCATCATATTCTTCTTCAAATTGATATAAACTAGTTGGGTTGCTTTCTTTAAACAATATATTTTCCATTGTAATTACATAGTTATTACCACATTTATATGCAATTACTTTTTTATTCGGATTAGATTTAAACTTTTTGATATCTTCATTTGAAATTTGTGCTCCCATTACAATCAATAAATCCACGTCCATGTAGTTATCTTTGAATGTGCAGATATCGATATCTTTTAGATAATTAGGTTTTACACTCCAATCAACTTCGATAGTGTTTAGAAGTTTAATTTCATAATTATTTTTTGAATTTTTTAATAATCTTGTTAACATAAGAATATTTTGTTTAATTCCGTTTGTCCAAATTGATTCTTTGTTGTCTTTTAACCCAATTGTAATACCAATTTTTAATTTTTCCATAATTAATTTTTATTTATAGTGTTTTTCAATAAATCTATCAACTAGTTCGTTTTTATCATTTTCATTAGGTGCCATTAACCATAACCAAATAAAAGAAGATTCTATTTTCTTTATTTCATCTTTTTTGGAGTTTATTAATTCATTTAATGTTTTTGTTTCTTCTAGTGATAGTTTTACTTTTATATTTAATTTTTTGGAAATGAAACATAATTCAAATATGTTATAAGCTTCATATGCTTCAGTAGCTTCCATATATAATTCTTTCAACTCTTCCGAATCAACTCTATCTGGGTGTGTTACTTTAACTATATTTCTATATATTTTTTTTATACGAACTTTTGTATTTTCAGATATACCAGATATATCTATTTTGGGTTCAATCTTTGTTGATTTTGGTTCTTGTTTGGTTTTTGGTTCATGGTTAGAGTCTTGTGGATTTAACTCATCTAATTTACCATTAACTAAATCTAAAAAATCTTTTTGTTTTATGTTGATAAGTTCTTTTTTTAGTTCCTCATCAGACTTTAAAAAAGAATATTCTTGTATTAATTTGTTTATTTGTAAATCAACTAATTTTTCATCCATAATGGTTTATTTAATTAGTAACTTATCAAAACAAATTGTAAATACCAAACCATATATAATTCTAGCTAAAATAGCTGCTAATATTATATTCATAGAACCAAAAGATAATAGAGGTAAACCTATGAATAAAAATGTATTTCTAAAAAATTTGAATAAATGCCACGCATCTGTTGTAAATACAAAAATACTAGAAGAACCTAAAAATTTTTCTTCTCTAGCACTACTATCTTTCCATTTATTTACCCATGAAAGATTAGGGTTCCAAAATGTTTGTTTATACTTATATTGAGAAAAGATGGATATATCATAATGAAATTGAATTTTATCCATAATGGCTTCGGATACACTTGCTGCTGCAACAAATAATAACCCTAATATTGTTAATAAAATCATTTTATTCCAAATAAAGATTTAAACTTTTTAACAAATGACATATCTTGACCATTGTGTTCTAATTTATATGCATCATTTTTAGATATTATTGTCCAAATAATGTTACCAATAAAAGCACCATTTGCTGCAATACCAGCCCCAATGATACCATACCAGTCAACTCCATCATTATACCAACTAGACACTTGTGTCCAATATACGATGAAAAAGAATCCAGTTACAATCCAATAAATTGTGTTAATTAAAATATTCATAATGTTTTTATTAATAAATATGATATTAATGAGAAAAACGAATATTTATAATAAAGATTTAAACTATGAACAACTATTTAATATTAAGAAGTGAAAATAGCCCATATAATGATGTCACAAAAAGTAGCGTATTAAGTTTTGCTGATATGGATAATAACCTTTTATTTTTGAAAGGTCATGTAATATATACTGCCATAACAAATGGTTCTAATGTAACATTAAAAAAATACAATGGAGAAGATATTACTTTTGCTGGTGGTGGTTCTGGTACATTTACTGGTGGAACGATAACTGGTCCAACAAACTTCACAGCTGGATTAACAGCAACTACAATCTCAGCTACTACTTTAACTTTAAATGGTGTAACTATAACTGGAATTACAAATGGTACCCCATTTTTTTTACAAAATTCACCAACAACAGATGCTGGTTCAGATAAAGATGCAGTAATACAAAGAAGAGGTAGTATATTTGTTGGTGATTGGAACCCATCAGCTGGAACTGGTAGTTTTAGTTTTATGGGTAAAAACCAATTTGCTATTGTGCATACTGGATATACTTATATTAATCAAGAATCATATCAAAATAGTCCTAATGATTCTGGAAGTTTAGGTTTCTATAGACAAAGAGGTACACCTCAAGCATCATTAAATTTATTGAAAAATGATGTTTTGGGTACTATAAAATTTACAACTACTGCTTATGGTGTTTCTGGTGGTACACAATGGGACAATTTTATAGGTGTATATGCTAATGAAAATCATGGTGGTGGTACATATGGTGTTTCTGGTGGTACTAGAATGGATTTTTATTTAACTCCAAATGGTGCTACTGGTACCAGAAAGGCTTTAAGTATTATTGGTAGTGGTGATACTCAAATATTTGGTAATTTAACCGCTAGTACAGTAAGTGCTACAACTTATTATAATTTACCTACAGCAACATTTTCTGGTGGAACTGTTATAAATCCAACTAATTTTACTGGTGGTTTATCAGCAAACACTTTTAGTGCTACAACATATCTTAATTTACCTAAAGACATATTTACAACTGGAGGTACTTATTCAAACGGTACAACTACATTTACAAATAATACTGGTGGTACATTCAACGTAACTGGTTATTTTAAAACATCTGATGATATTTATACTACTGGTATGACTTTTAATGCTAGTAATTATAATTTAACTATTAGTAGAAACGATAATACTAGTTTTACTCAAAGTTTATCTATTTTAGCTAGTGATATGACTATTACTGGTGGTACTTATAATCCCAACAGTGGTACGGCTACTTTTACAAATAATACTGGTGGAACATTTAATGTTACTGGATTTTTAACTGGACAAACAGATACATATGTAACTGGTTTAACATTTAATAATAATGTTTTAACGTTAAAACAAACTAATAACCAATCAAATATTAGTTTATTATTAAATAATTTAAGTGGTTTAACTGTTAATGGTAGTATATCTGCAACTACAATATCAGCAACGACATATTATGGATTACCTAGTGGTCCTATATCAGTGGTTAATACATCTTCATTATTTTCTACTGGATTACCAAATACTGGTTATCAAGCATCTGGGGTTACTCACTCAATTTTTATGGGTCAAGAAGCTGGTTTTCAAGCGTTTAACACATCTTATTCTAATTTATTAGGTTATCAAGCTGGTTATGGTGCTACTGGTTCAACTAACGTTAATTTCATTGGTAATAATGCTGGTAATGGTGCTACTAACGCTAGTAGTTCTATTTTCATTGGTTCTAGTGCTGGAATTAGTGCTACTAATGCTTATGGTTCTGTTTTCATTGGTGCTGGTGCTGGTACTAGTGCTTTTTACTCTAACGATTCAAATTTCTTAGGTCAAAGTGCTGGTAAAAGTGCTACTAATGCTAATAATTCAAATTTCTTAGGTCAAAGTGCTGGTAGTGGTGCTACTAATGCGAGTTATTCAAATTTATTTGGTTATCTAGCTGGTAAAACATTTGCTAGTAATAATATTGGTTCAAATAATATTATTATTGGTACAAACATATCATTACCAAACGCAACAACAAACAGTATCAACATTGGTGGTGTGTTATTTGGAACTGATACGTATTCATCAATAACTGGTTCTCCATCTATTAGTGCTAACACAAGCGGTAAAATAGGTATTGGTATTGTAACACCAACAGAAAAATTACATGTATCTGGAAACTTAAAGATAGATGGTAATTTAACTTACACTGGTCAATCAAATAACCCAGTTTATACTGCTGGTACTGTAACTGCTACACATATACCTAACTGGAACAATAGTAACATACAACATGTTATTTTATCAGCTGCAACTACAAGTATTAGTGGTGGTACAAACATTGCAAATGGTGCTGTATATACTATGATATTAAAACAAAATGCATCTGGTTCTAGAGTTGTTATTTGGGACACTCAATACAAATGGCAATCTGGTATTGCACCAGTTTTATCATCAACAGCAAACGCTGTTGATATACTAACATTAATAAGTGACGGTACAAACTTGTATGGTCTAATAGCAAAAGATTTTAGATAATGTTTAATATACCATTTAATTTTAGAGAAGGATATAGTTCTGGTGACCCGATACCAGTTTTTGGTAATGTAAAAGCTATCCTTTGGGTTGATTCCTTGAAGGGAGTTTATAATGGGTTACCATATAGTGGTGCAACGGTTGGTAATACTGATATTAGATTATGGCAAGACCAAACGGTTTATGGTAATAATTTAACAGCAACAACAAATTCACCAACTTATTCAGCATCAACATTCTCACCTAGTGGTAGTAGTTCTTCATTCCCATATATTGCATCAACTGATGCTAATTCTGAATATATGGCGGCTAATTTATCACCAAGTCTTACTGGTATTTCTTCTGGTTTTACAGTATTTTTTGTGTTTAAAAGAAATACAAATAGAACATGGAGTTCTGGAGCACCTATTATTGAATTCAATTCTACATGGAGTAGTGAGTCTGAAGGTTTTGGTATTGATGGTGATTCATCACCACAATTTATTGATATGTGGTATTATAATAACTCATTAAATAACACAAAAATATCAATTCCATGGGGTTCTGGTGGTGTAGATTCGTCTAAGTTCTTTTACTACACATACAGAATGAGTGGTGGAACTTGTAATGGTTATGTTGGTTCAACACTTAAAACAACAGCAATTGCTGTTGGTGGAATTAAAACAATGAAAGCGGTTTCATCAAATGCTAAATTTTACATTACTGGTGGATTTAATGGTAGTGTTTTTGCTCAATCATCACCAATTGATATAGCTGAAGTTTTGGTGTATGATGGTGCTGTACCAGATGCTGGGTTAATAACTGTTTGGAATTATTTTAAACAGAAATATGGATTTATAAATTAAAATTAGATATTTATTAGTATGGAATTTCACATAAATAAAAAAGCAACGTTACCAAAACTTAAATTGGAACTTATCAAAGATGGAAGAAATGATTTCAATAAATTTCACGATAAGATTCAAAATGCAAACATCACATTTACAATGACTGATATAGTTACTGGTGTTAAAAAAATAGCTTGTAAAATAGCTGGTATTGAAGAAGTACTACCTAAAAATAATTGTATTTGTGAGGAATATTATTTGGTTTATCAATTTACCACAAAAGAAACATCAGTGGCTGGAAGATATGCCGCATATTTTGAAATAGACTTTTTAGATGGTAGTGGTACTCTTATTGTACCTATCAGAGAAGAGTTATTCGTAAACGTATTGGAAGGTTCAATAAAAAAATAACATTTTATTGACACTTTCAAAATAAAAATGTAACTTTGTACGTTACAAAGTTAAAAATTATTTTGGTTTTTCCTTGTTTTTACTTATTTTATTTAGTACATTTGTAAAAAATATATTAATATGAGTAAGTCAAAGACAAAAGTAAGTAATGAGGTTATCGAATCTTTTTTACAAGGCTCAAATCCAGAAAAATATATTGTAGCTGTTGAGTCGAACTACAATGAACCAAAGGTAACCTTGGTTATCAATGACCCAGAAAAGGGTAAATACTTATATGATGACACATATAAACCTTTTCTTTGGTTTAAAGAAGATGTTACATCAATGATTTATGGTGGTAAACGCCTTAAAATCATGGAAGCTTGTCGTGAATACGGCATAAAAATCACAAAACTTATAACTAGTAACGAAGAGGGTTACACACCAGACCGTATGGATAGTGGTTATAAATACATGGCCACATGTAAACACTCTTATAATAATCTTTTGAAATTCTTTAAAGATGGTGGTGTTGATGTATTTAGTGATAAAAATATTGACCCAGATGATGATAAATCACCTATGTATAGAAGTTTCTTCGTTATGTTTAGCCCTACTGAACAATATCTTATCCAAAGTGGTAAACGTTTGTTCAATGGAATGGATGATTACGATGATGTCCACAGATTTCAATTTGACTTGGAGACTGAAGGATTATTTGCTAGTAAAAATGCAATCTTTCAGATAGGTGTACGTGATAACAAAGGATTAGAAGGTGTGTTAGAGACGATTGGAGCCACTCCAAGTGATAAACGAAACAGTGAGAGGGAAAACATAGAAAAGTTCTTTAAAATCATCGATGCAGTACAACCAGATATTATTACTGGATATAACTCTGAGAACTTTGACTGGCCTTTCTTATTTGAACGTGCTGAAAGACTTTCAATTCCAATTACTGAATTAGCAATCACACTTAATCGAATATCGAAGATTAGAAGAAAAGATGCATCACTTAAATTAGGTGGTGAAACTGAGAATTATAAACAAACACATATGTTTGGTTATAACATCATGGATATTTCACATGCTGTACGTAGAGCAATGGCTATTAACTCTGAAATCAAGAGTTGGGGTTTGAAATATATCACTCAATATTCTGAAATTGCAAAACCTAATCGTGTTTATGTTCCTGGTGATAAAATCAACACAACATGGGTTGATAAAGTAAATCAATATGCTTTCAATAATACTGATGGTGATTGGTATGTTATCAGTGATAAAAAACCATTGAAAGGTGGTTATAAAGTAGTTAAAGGTGATTATATTGTTCAAAGATATCTTTGTGATGACTTATGGGAAACTGAACAAATTGATAACATCTTCAATCAAGCATCTTTCCTTATTGCTAAAATGTTACCTACTACATTCATGCGTAGTTCTACGATGGGTACTGCTGGTCAATGGAAACTAATCATGGCTGCATGGTCTTATGAAAATGGTTTAGCGATACCATCTGGGTTACCTAAAAGAGACTTTACTGGTGGTTTATCTCGTCTATTGGAAGTTGGTTTTGCTAGAGGTGTTGTTAAGTTAGACTTTGCTGCACTTTATCCAAAGATTCAGTTGACTCACTTGATATTCCCAGACTTGGATATTTCTGGTGTAATGGAAGGAATGTTAACATACGTTGTTGATACACGTGATAAGTTTAAATTCTTGACTGGTATAGAAAAGAAAAAAGCTAAAAAACTAGAAGCTAAACTTAAAGAAAACAAAGATTTAACATCAGAAGTGATTGCTTCAACCAAAAAAGAAATAGGTGAGTATAAAGCTTTGGCCAATTTATATGATAAAAAACAGTTACCACTTAAAATCCTAGCCAATTCATGGTTTGGTTCATATGGTGCACCATATATCTTTAACTGGGGTGATACTGATTCAGCTGAGGAAACAACTTGTCGTGGTCGTCAATATTTACGTCTAATGGTTCGTCACTTTACTGAAAAACACGGATTTAGAGCACTTGTAGGTGATACAGATGGTTTCAACTTTGCATTTCCAGATAATATCGATGAAATCAAATACGTTGCTAAAGGTTCACATTGGAAAACTACTGATGATGGTGGTAAAGAGTTGACTGGATTGGATGCTGTGTTGGCTGAATTCAATGAGAATTATATGGAAGGTCGTATGGGGTTAGATATCGATGATATTTGTAATTCTACCATCAACTTTGCTCGTAAAAACTATGCCAATGATATTGGTGGTAAAATCAAATTGGTTGGTAACTCTGTAAAATCTAAAAAGATGTCAGTTTACATCGAAGAATTTTTAGGTAAAGGAATTAGAATGTTATTGGATGGTGATGGTTATTCATTTGTTAACCATTATTATGAATACGTAGATAAGATTTATAATTATCAAATTCCACTTGTTAAGATGGCTTCAAAAGCTAAAATCAAGACAACCATCAATGAGTACAAGAAAAAAGCTACAATGAAAAATAAAGCTGGTAATCCGTTACCTA